>Ga0208600_1000007_pt1 | contig 34795 bp, 39 predicted proteins | sample LakMenEpi08Oct12_FD_150681 | JGI IMG/M metagenome (GOLD analysis project Ga0208600, IMG submission 150681) | Freshwater microbial communities from Lake Mendota, WI - 08OCT2012 deep hole epilimnion (SPAdes) | ecosystem: Environmental > Aquatic > Freshwater > Lake > Epilimnion/Euphotic zone ... | reverse complement strand
ATCGATTCACCTTTAAAGGTATTATTATCTTGTTTATTTTTTAAAACTTTTACAGGTTCAGAAATGTATGTTTATGAATTAGCAAGAGGATTAAAAAAATTAAATTGTGATGTTACGGTACTATCAGATATTAATGGGCCTTTATCTCAATTAGCAAAACAACAAGGAATCAAAGTTGTTTCATTTCAAGATGCTCCTGGTTACAAAATGGGAGATGGAAAGTGGGGATTTAATACACCACAAGGGTTTCAACCGACACAACCAAATGTAATGTATAAAATTGGTGATGTTAATTATGATATTATACATACCCAACATACTCCAGTTTCAAATCAAATGTGTCAGATGTATCCAAACATCGATAAAATATCAACAATACATTCTGAAGTCATAGAATTAGAAAATCCAATTATTAACGATTCAATTAAAAAATATATTTGCATTCGTCCTGAGATACAAAACCATATTGTCGAAAAATTTAATATTGATAAAAATAATACTGAAGTAATTTATAATCCAATCGACACAAAAAGATTCAATTCAAACAATATTAAAGATGATAATTATGTTTTGTTTGTTGGTACAATTGATTATTTAAGAGAAAATACAATAAGAGATTTAGTAACATACTCCTCTGAAATTAATAAAGAATTATGGTTAGTTGGTGAAAACAAATCAAATTACTTGGATGATTTATTAAAAAATCCACACGTAAAACATTTTAACTCAACAAGTAAAGTTGAACAGTATGTTAAAAACTGTTCTGAAACTGCGGGTATTCTTTTGGGAAGAACGACTATTGAAGGTTGGATGTGTAATAAATCTGGGTGGATTTACAATGTTGAAAGTAGTGGTTATATTTTAGATAAAAAATTACATACCCCGCCGACAGATGTTAGTAAATTCGACTCAATTGAAGTGGCAAAAAAAATAAAAGAAGAATATATTAAAGTTTTAAATGATTAAAGTTGTAAGTTGTTTTTGGAATGTTGAAAACTACATTGAAAAATGTATTAATTCGGTTAAATCTCAAACTTATCGGGACTTTAAAATGTATTTAATTGATGATATGTCTAATGACAATACAAATCAAATCATAGAAAAATTAATAGAGGGTGATGAAAGATTTGTTCATATCAAAAACACTGAAAAAAAGTTCAAATTAAAAAATTTAGATGACTTATTGATGGATGAATCATTAATTGATGATGAAGATATTATTGTTGAGTTGGATGGTGATGATTGGTTTTATAATGAATTAGTTTTACAAAAAGTTTTTGATAGATATTCTAAAAACAAAAATCTTTGGATTACTAACGGTAGTTTTATATATTCTGATGGAAGAATGGGGTTTTCGGCAAAGGTGAATCCTAACACAATAAGACGTGACTTATTTGTTTTTTCCCATTTAAGAACTTGGAAAGCCCATTTATGGAGAAGCATAGATGAAGAAATGTTTTTAGATGAAAATAAAAATTATTTTAAATCAGGTGCCGACGTTGCGTACTCATTTCCTATGGTTGAAATGTCAGGTGAAAGTCATTATGAATTTATACCCGACATACTATTAGTTTATAATGAAGAAAACCCATATAATGACCACAAACAAGGTAGTGCTAGTGGTTCTAATCTTGAACAGATAAAAGTATCAAACATGGTTAGAAATAAACAAAAATTAAATAAGTTAGTTAAATGAATAATTTAATCTCGTGTAATTTAATGGGTGGTTTAGGTAATCAATTATTTCAAGCGGCTCACGCATTGGCACAAGGAATAAAACACAATAGAGAAGTAGTTTTTGTACCTAAATCATGGACACCAATGCAAGGTAGACAAACTTCAAACTATATTAATAACGTTTTTAGAAATTTAAAATTTGTTGAGTCTATTGATGGATTTGAAAAAGTCGTTGAAGGTCCTTGGGAATATTCTGAAGTAAATCCAAAAACTAATAGTACAGTCTTTGAAGGGTATTTCCAAAGTAGTAAAAACTTTTTGGGGTATGATGAACAAATTAGAAATATTTTTTTTCCGACTGAAGACTTTATAAATAATATGTATGATAAATATCCGCAATTAAAACAAGATAATACTTTATCCATACACACACGTAGGGGGGATTGTTTTTTTAATTTAGATATTCACCCTATTGCAAACGAAAAATATATTGAAAAATCGTTAAATGTTGTTGGGGAATACAAACATGTTTTTATTTTTGGAGATGATAAAGAATGGGTAAAAAATAACATTAAATTAAAAAATTCTACGTTTATCGAAAACCTTGAGGATTATGAAGAAATGTGGTTAATGTCTCTTTGTAATCACAACATAATAGTAAACTCAACTTTTTCTTGGTGGTCATCGTTTTTAAATAAAAACCCAAATAAAAAAATATTAGCACCTTCAATTTGGTTTGGTCCAAGAGGTCCTAAAAATTACAAAGACATATACGAAGATTATTGGAAAATTATTGATGTGTCTTATAAAAATGGTTTTTTAGAATAACATATGGAATACTATTACACAAGATATGACGGTAATGACGAAGAAGGTTTAGGTTCAATTTTACAGTCACAACTTCACTTATATGCGTATTGTAGGGTCAATAATAAGAAAATGTTTTTCCCTGGTTTACAGAACATATCACATTACCAATATGTTGGAGAAGAAAAAGAAATTTTTAATAAAAAACTAAATGATTTTTTTAATATCCCATCAGAAGGGGAAGTTGGGACAAACTATATTGAACCATCATATCTATTAAAAAATTGGGGTGAGTCTGAAAATTCTATAAAACAAAAATATATTCCTGAGTTATTTGAAAAAATAAAATACACAGGAATAAATTATTTTGATAAAAATAAAAAAACTTTATCCGTACATATAAGGAATATTAATCCTCAAGATGTTTGTTTTGATTATAACAGGGAATATTATTCAGAAAATAAAAAAAATTATTTTATAAATTTAATTACAAACATACATAAGATTCACGGAAAAAATTTAGATGTTCATATTTTTTCTCAAGGTAAAGATGAAGATTTTGAAATATTTGAAAAAAAATTTAATGCAAAAACACATTTGAATGGTGATATAGTAACAACATTATATCATTTAATTACAAGTGAAATATTAGTAACTTCGAATAGTTCTTTTAGTTGGGTTTCTCATCTTTATGGTCAAAATAAATATGTCTATTCACGTAACAATTTTTTTCATTCTTGGTACTCATCAACTTTTTTAGTTGACAATTATGGTAATATAATTTAAGTTTATAACATGAAAAATAATATATCAATTATAGGTGTCGGTAAATTAGGTTTATGTTTATCGTTAAATTTAGAAAGAAAAGGATTTAATATAGTAGGGGTTGACGTTTCTGAGTCATATGTTAGTTCATTAAATAATAAAAGTTTTAAAAGTACAGAACCATACGTTAATGAATTTTTACAAAGTTCAAAAAATATTTTTTTTACAACTTCTCTTGAATTAGCATTAAAAAATGATGTAATATTTGTTGTAGTAAAAACCCCATCAACACCAGAATGGAAATACGACCACACCCAAATAGATAATATAGTTGATGAGTTAATTAAAATCGGAAAACAAAATACCCGTAAAGATTTAATTATAAATTCAACAACTTTTCCAGGATACTGTGACACAATCCAAAAAAGATTGTCAGATTTAAATTATTTTGTGTCTTATAATCCAGAATTTATTGCTCAAGGTAGTATTATTATGGACCAATTAAATTGTGATAGTGTGTTAATAGGTGAGTCAGACAAAACGGCAGGAGATACAATTGAACACATATATAAAGTAATGTGTGATTCTAACCCAATAATAAATCGCATGTCAAGAACAGAATCTGAATTAACAAAATTGTCAGTTAACTGTTTTCTCACAACTAAAATAAGTTTTGCAAACATGATAGGTGACATATCTGAAAGGATGAATTGTAATCCTAATGTTATTTTGAATGCCGTTGGTTCAGATAGTAGAATTGGAAATAAATACCTTAAACCTGGATTTGGTTTTGGAGGACCTTGTTTCCCGAGAGATAATCGCGCATTATCTAAATGTGCAGAAGAAGTTGGTATTGACGCAGTAATTTCAAAATCTACGGACATAATGAATGAAAAACATTTAGAATATCAAATTCAAAATTTTGTTAAAAACAATCCCGATATGACTAAAAAAGTTGTAATACCATACGTTACATATAAAAAAGAAAGTACCTTAATTGAAGAGTCCCAACAACTTAAATTTGCTTTAAGTTTAAAAAATATGGGATATAATGTTGTAGTATCTGACGACAGAGAAGAAGTAATCGAACAAATAAAAAATATATTATAATATGTCAGCATTTAATTCAGACCCCCAAGTTGAAAATGAAATTTTAAAATTAAAAAAATTATTCAATGTAGAAACGGTTATAGAAACAGGTACTTATATTGGAGAAACCACTAAATTTTTCTGTGAAAATTTTAAAGATGTTTACGGTATCGAAATAAGTGAAAATTATTACACAAAAACAAAAGATACGTGTATCGAAAAAAATAATTTAAATCTTATTTTAAACTCATCTACAAATTTTTTAAATGACAACCTTTTAGAAATTGGTAAAGATAAAGAAGTAATTTTATTTTATTTAGATGCTCACTGGGATAATTATTGGCCATTAAAAGATGAAATTGACGCAATATCAAAAAATTATTTTAATAGGGCGATAATTGTTATTGACGACTTTTATGTCCCAAATAGAGATTTTCAATTTGATACATATAATAACAATGTATGTAACTATGATTACATTAAAAATAATATTGAAAATTGTTATGATGGATTTCAATATTATTTTTTGAACAAAACTCAAAGAAATTTACCAATAAGAAATGGAAATATAGGTGGGGTTGGTAAAATTTTTATTATACCAAACTTATTAATTAAAAAAAATAACATAAAAAACGAAACTATTTTTTTTGAAGAGAGAGGTAGTTTTTATTCAACAACCGAGTAATATGATAGACGAAAAAACAAATTTTGGATTAAAAAAATATTCTGAAAAAATATATTCTCAATACTATGAGGATGGTATGATTAGAGAAGCGTTAGAATCTGTAAATAGCATAAACAAAGGGTTTTTTGTTGATGTCGGGTCTTGGGACGGTGTTTATTTAAGTAACACATATAGACTAATTAGGGACTTTGGGTTTAAAGGAATATGTATTGAGTCAAACGAGGAAAAACATAATCAGGCGGTTGAAAACTTCCAAAATATGGGGATTACCTGTATTAATACATTGCTATCGACAGAAAAGGATAATAGTTTAGATTATATTTTAAATAAAAATAATTGTCCTAAAGATTTTGATTTTTTATCAATAGACATTGACGGGATTGATTGGTGGGTATGGCATTCATTAAAGGATTTTTCCCCTAAAGTAGTCATAATGGAGTATAACGCTAACCACAATAATTGTTCAATCGTTAGATATGACAAAAACTATGTGCACACAAATAATATAAATTATTATGGTGCAACCCCACCAGCACTTTATTTGTTAGGTGAATATAAAAATTATGATTTAGTTGGGATGAACAGATTAAATATGATTTTTATTAGAAAGGATTTAAACACATTACCTGTACTTAAATCCGAAGATATACCTTGGTATTCTCCTTGGGCTAATGGTTGCGATACGCCAATGTTGGACATAGATTACGATTATATAAAAAATTTATGATAATAAAAAATATAAAAAGTTTATCTGAGTTAGATACATATCTAACATCTTTACAAACCAAAGAACTTAACTTAATAAATTATGTTTGGTTAGAATATGGGTTTTATCCAATTTTATTTAATGAATTGTTTTTACCATTCATAAATCAAACTAAAGGAAAAAAAATAGGTCTATGTTTTCCAGGTCACGAAGTTTTTTATGAACCTCATGTTGATTATCTTATTGTTTTAGAAAATTTTATAGACACCTCTAAAGCATACAAGGATAATAATGAGACTGACCTGTTATTAAATAATTTTTTAAAGTTTAAAGATAGGGGAGTTGCCTTTTGGTTTACTGTTAGAAATTTTGATGAAGACCAATATTGGTCCGTAATAAGCAAATATGAATTTAGAAACATAATTTTCCCAATAGGAAAAGAGAAGGCGTGGGAAAATGACCTATTTATTCTTAAACCAGGGTACTGTTATGGTTCCGGTAAAGACGGGGAATGGAATTTAGGTATGAATAAATGGTATTCAACAAATACTTTAGGGTGGGAGATTGAAACATGGAATCCGACATTTAATAAAAAATCTCACTTAAACATAAAAAAATACAATACCTTTTTTGTTAAGAACTCATGGAAAAGTAGAGATTATTCATCCAACAATATAAATGATTTTTTAGTTGGTAAAAACGCAACTGACGGTAAAAAAGGATATGGATTTGTTGACCATTCATTTTATAACGATGTGATAAATTACCATATAAATAATAAACTAGAAATTTTGGTGATAAATGACCTTTGTTCTTTTCCTAAAATTGAAAGTGAATATGTCCATTATTTAGATATGGTCTCTTTTTTTGACACCAAATTGTTTTTGACTGTAATAGATAATTCTGAAAACTTTATTAGTACCTCAACATCACCTATAGATTTATCAACTTACTACTGTAATACAAATTTGGTTTTATTAGACGATAAACAAAATAAAATAAACTTTGTAAAAAAAATTCAAGACATTAAAAAAAAACAATGTATGTCGTTTAACGTTGGGGTTGATGACAATAATAAATTATATAACTTTTTAAAATGGAATTAGAAAAAAAAATATCTTCTTGGATTACTAACTATTTAGACAACACAAACTTAAGTAGTTTAATTGTTGGTGTTAGTGGTGGTATAGATTCGGCTTTGACCTCTACGTTATGTGCTATGTCAAATAAAAAAACAATTGTGGTTAGTATACCAATATTTCAAAATGAATCTCAACTAAATTTAGCAAAAAAACATATTGAATGGTTGAAAAGTAATTTTAATAATGTAATTTCAATAGAAATTGATATGTCTGATGTTTTTAGTATGTTTGAGAAAAAATTTGACTCTTATCACAATCTTTCTTCAGCTAATTCAAAATCAAGATTACGTATGGTTACATTATATCACATATCATCATTAAATAATGGAATAGTTGTGGGTACAGGAAACAAAGTTGAGGATTTTGGTATTGGTTTTTTTACTAAATATGGGGACGGAGGAGTTGATATATCACCAATAGCAGATTTAACAAAAACTGAAGTAAGGGAATTAGCATCAAATTTAGGAATTATAGAAGAAATAATTCAAGCGGAGCCCACCGATGGTCTTTGGGACGACGATAGAACCGATGAACAACAAATTGGGGCAACTTATTCAGAGTTGGAATGGGCAATGTCTTTTGATGGAAATTTGAGCGACCTCACCGAAAAAGAAATTGATGTACTTCAAATATATAAAAAATTCAATAAAATGAACGCCCATAAAATGACTACTATACCAATTTTTAAAAAATGAATACATCACAAAAAGAATTGATAAGAGGTAAAGAAGTCCTTTTAGATAATAGAAGTTTTGAATATGGGGGTTCTTGGGGTAAAGATGGTACTAACGACCCTCTTTTTCTTGAAGAGTGTATGAAAATTATTGAAGAAAAAAATCATAAAGTAATTTTTGATATTGGTTCTAATACTGGCCAATTTATTTTTTTTTACCTTTTTAAATCCGATATTGAAACGTATTGTTTTGAACCATTAAAACCTGTATACGACACACTAAATAGTAATATTTTGTTAAATGATATAAAAAATGCCAACACATATAACTTCGCTTTGTGTAATGAGGATGGTGAAAGTTATATTTACAGGCCAGAAAATATGATTGCTTGTGGTATGTCTACCATGGGAGAAAAAGCATTAAGATTTAAAAACGAATTTGGGGTTGTAAAAGAAAAAATACAATGTAAAAAATTAGATACTTTTGTATTGGAAAAAAAATTAAAAAAAATTGACTTTATAAAAATAGATACAGAAGGATTTGAATATTTTGTTTTACTTGGTGGTTTTAATACTTTACAAAAACACAAACCAGACTTAGTAATTGAGTATCAAAAACTTAACATGTCTCAGTGTGGTGTTGAAGAAGATAAACTTAAAACCCTATTAGAAAGTATTGGGTATAATTATTTTAAATTTTTAAGCGGAGAAGATTTATATTGTAGTTATGTATAATTTAATTATTTCAAATGCGGCGGGAACTTTCAGTACAATATTGAAGTACATTTCTTGGATGTGCGTACAAGAAAAAAATAGAGATACAATAAACTTATTTTTTGATTTTAGAAATAAAACAAAGGTTTCAGGTAACACTTTATTAAATTATGGTACTTCAGATTTAAATTTAATTAATTTTTCACAAACAAGTGAAAACATTTTTGATATGTTTTTTAATATTAAAAATGTTGGTTTATACCCATATAACTCTAAATATGTTGAGCAATACCCTTATGAAATTAAAAACATTATAAAAAATTATCCAGAACATTTAATTAAATATGAGGGTAGGGGTTGTGATGTAAAACAATATTTTGACGATTCAGAAATTAAAAAAATTAGGTCTGAATTTAATAAACAGTGGGAAAGGTTAGATTTATCACCAAACTTAAAAAAAAGAATCAATGTAGAAGTCGACCCATTTTTTAGAAATAATCATAGAATTTTATGTGCTATGATTAGGTATTCAGACCATTATGTTGGTGATTTTTCGTATGAAAAAATTTTTGAAGAGATTGATGATAAAATGAAAAATTTTGATAAATTATTGTTAATAACACAATTATTACCTGTTGTGGAAATTCTTAAAGAAAAATATGGAAATAATTTAATTTATTTTGAGAATAGACATAGAGTTAATGATTATAAAACTGATTGGGATGGGGGTAGGAATATAAGTATGAGTGATGAATCATTTATACGTGAAACCGAAGATTGTATAATAGATGTCATAGCGGCTAGTAAAAGCCATTTTGTTTTAGGAGGTGCTAGTAATATGTTTTTAGGAGCACTTTCTATTAATAAAGATTTAAATTATAAAATTTTCGACGTATTAATAAACAATATAGGTAGATAAAAAAATGAAAAAAATTGTAGTTTTAGGTGGCGGTGGATTCATAGGTGGACATTTAGCCAAAAGTTTAAAAGAAAAAGGTAATCATGTTAGAATATGTGATATAAAAAAACACGAATATTTCAAACACGAAGAAATATGTAATGAATTTGTTTTAGGTGACTTAAGAGACCCTAACGTTGTCCAATTAGTTATTGAAGAAGGAGTTGATGAAGTTTATCAATTGGCTGCAGATATGGGTGGTGCGGGATATATTTTTACAGGAGAAAATGATGCGAATGTTATGCATAATTCGGCATTAATTAATTTAAATGTAGTTCATGAGTGTGTTAAAAAACAAGTTAAAAAAGTTTTTTATTCTTCTTCAGCTTGTATGTACCCCGAACACAACCAATTAGACCCATTAAACCCAAATTGCGAAGAATCTTCAGCGTATCCCGCAAATCCAGATTCCGAATATGGGTGGGAAAAATTATTTAGTGAGAGGTTATATTTAGCATTCAATAGAAACTATGGGTTAGATGTTAGAATCGCCAGATTTCACAATATTTTCGGTCCTTTTGGTACGTGGGTTGGGGGTAAAGAAAAGGCTCCCGCGGCTATGTGTAGAAAGGCCTGTGAATCAAAAAATGGTGACCAAATTGAGGTATGGGGTGACGGTCAACAAACACGTTCATTTCTTTACATTGATGAGTGTTTAGAGGCGGTTTTTAAACTTATGGAAAGTAATTTTACAAACCCGGTTAATATTGGTTCTGAAGAAAAAGTTACAATAAATGAATTAGCACAAATGGCAATTAACATCTCAGGTAAGGATATAAAAATTAAAAATATTTTTGGTGATGAATTTATTAAAAAATATGGATTCAAATGTCCTATAGGTGTTAGAGGTAGGACATCCGACAACAGTCTTTATGAAAAAACCGTTGGGTGGAAGGTTTCTAAACCACTTAAAGATGGTTTAGAAAAAACCTTACACTGGATTGATAATCAAATCAAAATTAAAAATGTATAAAAAAAAAGTTTTAATAACAGGTATAAATGGTCAAGATGGTTCATATTTGACTGAATTTTTATTAGATAAAAGTTATGAAGTGTGGGGGATGGTAAAAAGAAATTCAGTACCAGAAACACAATCATCAAGAATTGAACACTTGAGGGAAAATAAAATTATAAATTTGGAGTACGGTGATTTAACAGATATGGCTTCTTTGGTAAATATTATTCAAAAAGTCCAACCTGACGAAATTTATAACTTAGCCGCTCAATCACATGTTCGAGTTAGTTTTGACCAACCAATATACACAACAAACACAACTGGTTTAGGGACTTTAAATTTATTAGAAGCGGTCAGAATGGTGTCACCACATTCAAAAATTTATCAAGCATCATCTTCTGAAATGTTTGGTAATATGGTAGACGAAGACGGGTTCCAAAGAGAAACGACCCCTATGAACCCCGTTTCACCTTATGGTTGTGCAAAAGTATTTTCTTATAATATATGTAGAAATTATAGAAATTCATATAACATGAAAATATGGAACGGCATACTTTTTAATCACGAATCACCAAGACGAGGAACTAATTTTGTAACTAATAAAGTGGTAAAGGGTGCCGTAAGAATTAAACTTGGTTTACAAAATAAATTAAGTTTAGGTAATTTACAAGCCAGTAGAGATTGGGGGCATGCTAAAGATTATGTAAGGGCTATGTGGTTAATGCTACAAACAGAAACACCAGACGATTATGTATGCGCCACAGGAGTATCACATTCTGTAAAAGACTTGTGCGAATACACTTTTTCAAAACTTAATTTAAATTACAAAGATTATGTTGTGGTAGATGAGAAAAATTTTAGACCGGAAGAATTACATAATTTAAAAGGAGATTCATCCAAAATGAAGTCAAAAATAAATTGGGAACCTGAATACACATTCGAGTCAATGTTAGATGAAATGATTCAATACTGGTTAAATTATTATGATAAGTAAGATATTAGTTACAGGTGGTAATGGTTTAGTGGGTTCTGAGTTTGTTGGTGAAAAATATTATAAGCCAACGTCCAAAGAATATAATCTCAAAAATACGGATGACGCGAATCGTTTAATGTTGAAAAGGTTTGAAAGTGTAATTCACACCGCAGGTAGAGTGGGAGGATTGGGTAGTAATATAAATCACAAGGGAGAATTTTTTTATGAAAATATTATGATAAATACAAATGTGATTGAATCGGCAAGAATTAGTGGTGTTAAAAATTTAGTATCTTTTTTGTCAACATGTATTTTTCCTGATAGTACGGAATACCCATTAACTGAAAAAAAAATACACATGGGTCCACCTCATTTTTCAAATGACGCTTACGCTTACGCAAAACGTATGGTTGATGTCCAAATACGTGCATATAAAGAACAATACGGTTTAAATTATAAATCAGTTATACCTACTAATATTTATGGCCCAAACGATAATTATGACATCAAAAATGGTCACGTAATTCCTTCACTAATTCATAAATGTTATTTAGCAAGAGAACATAAAACACCACTAACTATTTGGGGTAGTGGGAATCCACTAAGAGAGTTTATTTTTAGTAGAGATGTTGCTAAATTAACCGAGTGGGTTCTTTTTAACTATGACGAAAACGAACCAATAATACTTTCTACCTCGGACGAGATTTCAATAAAAGAAGTTGTGGGTATAATAGTTGAAATTATGAATTTTAAAGGTGAAGTTAAGTTTGATACAACAAAACCTGACGGACAATATAGAAAACCTTCAGACAACTCCAAAATTAAAAGTTATTTACCTGACTTTAATTTTACAAACCTTTTTGATGGATTAAAAGAAACTATTGAATATTTTGAAAAATACTATAATGTTGTAAGAAAATAATCAAATGACAAGAAAAAAAATAACAACAGAAGAACCTGTAATTCCACAAACATTTTCAAAAAAAGATTTCATAAATGCAACAATCAAAAGAAAACAAAAAAGTAAATTTTTATCTGACAACCAAAAAGACTACTACGATATTTTATTAAGTAATCAAATTACAATCTGTTCAGGACCTGCGGGTGTTGGTAAAAGTTACATTTCTATGAAAGCAGCTGTCGATTTATTAATTGACCCATCGAACTCATATGAAAAAATAATTATTGTAAGACCTGCAGTTGAGGCTGAAGAAAAATTGGGTTCCTTACCCGGTAATTTAGAAGAGAAATTAGACCCTTATATTTTTCCATCTTATTATTTATTAAATAAAATTATTGGTAAGGATGCCAGAGAAAAACTAAAAGAGTCGGAAATAATTGAAGTTTTTGCTTTAGCATATATGAGAGGTATGAATATTGATAATTCTATTTTAATATTTGAGGAAGCTCAAAACGCAACTCCAAATCAAATTAAATTACTATTGACAAGAATCGGTTTTAATAGTAAATTTTTCATATCTGGTGACTTGGAGCAAACTGACAGATATAAGGATAAAAAACAATCAGGACTATACGACGCCCTTCAAAGATTTCAAAATGTAAACGATATTGGAATTTATGATTTTAGAAATGCAAAAAACGTAAGAAACCCATTAATTGGTAAAATTTTAGAAAGATACGATGAAGAAAATAGGAATTGAAGTTAATGGCGTGTTAAGAAATACCTTGGGTAAAATTCAACAAACTTATGAAAAGTTTTTGATTGAAAACAACTCAACAGAAAAAACTTATATTTTGGATGAGTCAGGTAATACTGAATCAATTATACAGGAAGAAGAGTTTGAATACGAGGTGTTAGGTAATATTGACAGCCTTAATTTATTAAACCATTTTAAGTTTAAGTCTGATGATGAACTTTATGAGTTTTTATATCAAGAATTTGCGATGCAAATATTTGGTCATGCTGAATCTTCAGAGATGCACACATTTCATACCTTAAATGACATTTATTTAAAATATCGAAGTACAAATGATATTGTAATTATATCTGATGAAATTGGTAAATCTAAACCGGCCACATTATTTTTTTTATCAAAGTTTGGTTGTCAAATTGAAAAAATTAAATTTTATTCAGACACCACTAAAAACTCAATTTGGGATGAGGTTGATGTTTTAGTTAGTGCAAATCCAAGTTTAATTGAAGACCATCCAGAAAACAAAGTTGTTATAAAGTTCAATACTCAGTATAACAAAACAAATAAATCTGAACACGAAATCAGTTCACTTAAAGAATTAGATGAATGTTTACAAAAATTAGGAATATGTTAGAATTTTTAGGTGAAAGATATTATATCGACGTACAGGAGATAGAAAATAAAATTGCAATTGCCAACCCCACTTTAGAATCAACTGAAGTTGATGGTCAAATTGAACCACACATAAGTGTTTCAAAATGGGAAGTATATAAAAATTTAGTAGATGTTATATTATCCGAAAGAGAAGAGCTTGATGAAAATTTAGGTATACATAGTGCCAAAAATTTATCAATCCCTTTTAAATTCGCATTCAATACTTTACTAATAAACAACATAATAAAAAAGTTATAATAAAATGGAATTAGACAAAATTAAAAAAATTGAAACGTCAGTTGAAAAACTTGGAAATAAAACCGCAAGAATTTATTTTTTAGTTCAAGACACAAAAGGAAACCCAAAGGCGGGTGTTTCTTACATTTATCAAATGGCAATGTCCTTGTTGAAAAAAGGATTTAACGTAAAAATGATTCACGAAACAAATGATTACCAAGGAGTTGGTGATTGGTTAGGTAAAGAATATATGGAAATTGAACATATCGCAATTGAAGGTCAGAATCTTCCTATTTCACCTGAAGATTTTGTTGTTATTCCTGAATTGTACGCGCACGTTATGGAGCAACTTAAAAATTATCCATGTGGTAAATTGGTGTTGTGTCAAGCATATGATTACATGTTAGAAACTTTACCTCCAGGTATTTCATGGGCTAATTATGGATTTTTAAAAAGTATTAGTACTTCTGAATTTCAAAAAGAATATATCAAATCAGTTTTTAAAAATGTAAGTGTTGACGTTGTTGAACCTCTTATCTCTGAAGTATTCAGTAAAAAAGACAAACCATCAAAGCCAATTGTTTCTATTCACTGTAGAGAACCAAGAGACACTGCAAAAATTATCAAAAGTTTCTATTTGAAATATCCTCAGTATCGTTGGTTTACTTTTAGAGACATGAAAAACATTAGTCAAACAGACTTTTCAAAGTTTTTAAAAGAATCTTTTGTTTCGGTTTGGGTTGATAGAGAGTCTGGATTTGGTACATTCCCAATCGAAAGTATGATTTCAAACACTCCAGTAATTGGTGTGGTTCCTAATTTAAAACCTGATTGGATGAATGAAAATAACGGTATTTGGACATATTCTTTTAACGAAATTATAGACGTTTTAGCAAATTTTGCACAAAATTGGTTAGAAGACAACATCAACGAAGAGTTGTATACTAAAATGTCTGAAACAGGTGAAAAATATCAAAATAAAGAATTATTTGATAATAAAATTGAATCTTTGTTTGTTGATTATTTCAACGTAAGAAAAGAAATGTTTAGTCAACAATTAGAAAAATTAAAAATAACTGAAGAAAAATAATATTATGGAAAACTTAGAAAAATTAGATGTATCGGTAATTCTACCAATTGATTCGGCAAATAATATCATGTTCGAAGATTTATTCAACAGAGCAATTACATCGATTCAAACACAAACCAAACCTATTAATGAATTAGTAATTGTTCATTCAGGTGAAGAGTTATTAAAAAATAAATTAGATAATTACGACTTTAGTGGTCTAACAGTTACTATGGTAGAAAATCAAAATGAATTTGATTTTTGTTCTCAAGTAAATATTGGTGTAAAACATGCCAAAAGTACTTGGATTTCTATTTTAGAATTTGATGATGAATATTCTACAATTTGGTTTAAAAATTTTGATAGATATAGTAAATCATATTCTGAAGTTGATGCATTTTTACCTATTGTTGTTGATACTGACGAAAAAGGAGTTTTTGTTGGGTTTACTAATGAAGCCACATTCGCAGTAAGTATGAACTCAGAAATTGGTTACTTAAATAATGATACACTTTTAAATTATCAAAATTTTCAATCAAGTGGAATTGTTATTAAAAAGTCAGTTTATGAAGAAAACGGCGGGCTTAAATCAAGTATGAAATTAACTTTTGTATATGAGTTCTTATTAAGATTAACTTACAATTCTGTTAAAATTATGACAATTCCAAGAATTGGTTATAAACACATGAATTTAAGACCAGGTTCTATATTTTGGAATTATAAAAATGGGGAAAGTAAGATTACAGATGATGAGGTTTCTTTTTGGATTGAATCAGCAAAAAAAGAACATTTTTTTACAACTGATAGGAACATAAAATACGAACCACAAAATGTATAATGTTTTTAGAGGAGTCAAACCCTGAACATTTAGACGAAAAGAAAAAGACAGAAAAAAAAAGTAAAAATTATTTTGATGTGAGAGAGGAAGAGGCGGTGAAAGATTATATCACCGCCGAAACTCAAATAGAAAAAGAAGAGATTTATAATAAATTTCTTAAAGAACCGTTAGATAAGATGATTGAATCAATCATAAGACGCTACAAACTTTATAGAAAAGATATGGAGTATCGAGATTTACATACTGATACACATTCTTTTTTAATGACAAAGGTTGATAAATTTAAACCAGCCAAAAACAAAAAAGCATATTCTTATTTTGGTACGATTTGTAAGAACTATTTGATGGGTCAAATACAAAAAGACCAAAAAGAAACAAATAGAAAAGTGTCTTATGAAGATATTTCACAAGCATTGGAGAACAGACCTGACATGGTTTATTATTTAGAGTTTGAAAAAATTGATGCTGAAAAAATAATAGATATATTTTTAAAAGACTTAAAAGACCACGTTAAAACTACATCAATGGCAGATGGAGAATTTAAACTTGGAAATGCCTTGATTGAGTTATTTGAAAATTATGGTAATATTTTTATTGGAAATGACAACAATAAGTTTAATAAAAATATAGTTTTACTTTCACTTCGAGAAATGACAAATTTATCAACAAAAGAAATAAGAACATATCTAAAAAAATATAAAATTCTTTATTTGAATACTATTAGAAGAATAAATAATAATTAAAATTTATCTATTTATTGAGTATGGATAGAAAGAGAAAAAAAGAAATCGCGTTAAACAAAGATTCAGTATTAGGTTTAATGCAAGAGATATACAACGAATTAGTTGAACAAAGGTCAACGGCCATTAGGATTCAAAATAAAATGTTAGCTCTTCTTAAAGATGCTGAAGATATGACTGTTATTGGTCCTGTTATAAAAGAACAACAAAAAATCATCAACGACACTATTGAAAAAAAGTTGAGTCTTTCTAAACTTCAATCTACAATTTGGGAAAAATCTAACAGTTCTAAAGAAGAAAATTTTTCATTGTCTGATATGGATGAAACAGTTCTTCAAAGTTTAATTCAAAAAGACATTAGTCAAAATAACGACAATAATTTTACACTTGAAAAATAATGGCAAATTTAGACATCAATCAAGGGTATTCACAAGCTAAAAGTAAAATTAGTGCTTACCAAACTGTAAAACAAAGTAAGGAAGACGACAAAAAACAACAAAAAGAAAAAACAAAGGCTAGTACTGATAAGAAAAAAAGCGAAGTTCAAAAATCAATCAATGATTTAAAAAAAGGTGGTCAAGACAAAAAAAATCAAATAAAAAATGAAATAAAAAGTCAGTTAGAACAACTTTTAGAGTTATTCAAAGCAACTCTACCAAGTGGTGGTGGGTCATCTTTAAAACTTTTAACTAACGTTTTTTTACAAGCGGCAACAAACACAAAATCAAAAATACAAGAAACATTAGTAAGTGAAATAGTTTCAACAATTGGTTGTTCTGAAGAACAATCATATGGTAGTGTCGCTAACCAACCAATTTATATAAAAGTTAATCAAGTGGATTTATTTAAAATATTAAAAAATTCACCTGATGACGAAAATTTCAAATATCAATACGAAAAAAATACAACAAATAATGGTTCATTCCCATATGCAATGAATCAACAACTTTATAAAAGATTACAAAACCCATCACAATCCTTTTTGCAAGATAATACGGGAGGTAATGGTCAAACATATCAAGGAGCATCACAGTCCCAAATTTTTGATATACAATACGTACAAAATTATTTAGGTCCAAACAACTTACAAGTTACTGGTGATTTTTTCAAAGTAACCTTAAATAATCAAGCTAATAATAGAACGTCAGTTACTGATTTTTTACAAGATTATTATAGTAGTATAGACATTATGCCTTTTGATAATTTATCAGTAAACTTAAAAAATTTACTTACAGGTTCTTTTGATTTTTCTGCCGGTTTAAGTAGTGATGAATTAAAAGAGCAGAGCAAATTTATGACTGTTTTAAAAAGAATCATGGGAATTTGCGAAGACCCGAACAAAAAAATTGATGTCGCGGGGACATCAAAACTTAGTGACGTTGATGAAATAGATGATTCTTTTTTTGATGTTACAAACCAAGAATTATTGGTTATTGAGCAAGAAGTTAATAATACCATTGATGGGGTCGTTGAATTTGAAGGTTGTGAAGGAATTAAATTACCAATAGACGTTTTAGCGGATAGGAAATCTCAAGATGAAATTATTAATGAAAATTCAAACAATTCTAAAATAGAAAAATTTGAAAAATCATTAGAAGATATTGCAAATGACCCGAAATGGAAATCTTTGATTCCTGGTCTTGGTTTAGATTTAAACTTATTAGCTTCACTTCAAAGTAATATTATTTTAGGTCTTCCAAGGATGATTTTAAAAACAATATTATCACCTAAAGTTATGTTAGGTTTTTTAATAATGGTTAAAGCGATAAAAAATGAAATATCAGAAAAATTAGACGACTTGTTTGATGATTTAACAAACTTCATGAAAACTTTCAAAAAGTTTATTTTGAATTTTATGAAAAAAATTACATCTATTTTTGTTGAAGAATTGTTTAAGATTCTAAAAAAACAAATTAAAGTTTTGGTCGAAACAATTTTATTGGAGGTCGTTAAGGAAGCAAAAAATAAACAAATTCGTATGTATGCATCGATAGTGTATATTTTATTAGTTGTTGGTCAGGCGGTTGTGGATTTTAGAAATTGTAAAAGTGTTATAGACGAAATATTGAAACTTTTAAATTTAGGTCTTTCACAATTAAGTTTAGGGTTGCCTCAGTTTATATTGGCAGGGTCATCACTACTAGGTGGGGTTTCTGATACAAGAGCATTTTCAAATGTAATTGAAAACCTTCAAAAACAAGGATTACCCACAGGAGCCGCACCCGATGGTGGACCTAACCTTATGAATATGTCCATGATGTCAATGGTCAAGGGTATGAATCAAGAACAAGCTGAAAACGGAAAAACGGAAGTTTTTATTCCACCATTGACTATAACCCCAGCCGGCATTACATTACCATCAAAAGGATTTGGAAAATCATACTAAAATATCACCCGAAAAAGTTTTGGAAGTTTTATCTGAGTATAAAAAAAGACCCAATAAAGAATTAATTGAGGTTTTGGGGTTCTTATATCAAGATTTTGAAAAAACAAAGGATTTAATACTCAAATTAACTCATCATTTGGACACAACTGAAGATAGTTATAACAAAATTTTAGAAGAAATAAACAAAAGAACAAATAATATATAATGCCTGAAAACCAACCTTTAGAGGATAGTCAGATAATATTTTTTGGTGTCTGTGTTGACAATCAAGACCCATTAATGCTTGGAAGAATACGATGTAAGCCCATACAAGAAAATATTCAAGCAATGGAAAGGGCAAAACAAGGGTTTGACGAAAATAGTAAAAGTACTTTGAATGGTCCTTGGGGTGAAAAAGACCCTTTTATATTTTTACCTTTTTTACCTTATTTTGTTAATCAAGTTCCAAAAGTAGATGAGGCAGTTATGATTATTTACTTTAATAATAAACTAACTAAAGGTAAAAATAGATTTTATATTCTTGCACCATACTCATCACCAACAACAATTTTTAAAGAAGACTATAGGTCTTTTAGAACCCATACAGATATGGGTAATTCTAATTCAAGAGTAAATTTACCAAATATTAAAGACCCGTACTCTAAAACATACCCGAATAATAATAATACCGGAGTATTTCCTGAACCTGAAGATATATCAATTAATGGAAGAGGAACTTCCGATATGATAATAAAAAATAATGATTTATTATTAAGAGCAGGAAAACACAAACCATTTAAAACAGGTGAAATACCAGATTATGATGATAATAGAGCCTTTGTTCAATTATCAAAATTTACAAGTAAATTAAAATATGGTACACCCAAGTCTTATATTAGATTACAAAGAAATGAACAACAAATAAAATATCTTTTAGAGTATGATGTTTATAACCCTGAAAGTGCTCCACAAGTTTTTCAAGGGGATGTTACAATCTATCAACTACCTGATAGAGAATCTAAGGCGACAAAAACAAACCAATTTGAGTGGGACACTGAAATAACAGGAACAACTTTATCTAAAGTAAGAATAATAAAAATTGATTCACCATTGGGTATTGATGATTTTGCAAAGTTTGTTTCAGACCAAGTTGTTGCACTAAAAGATAATCCAAGTATTTTAATATCAAATATACCAACTAACGCTAATGTGGGTTCAAATAATAATTCAAGTAACGAACTACAATTTCCTTTTTATTATAGACCCTCAAAAAGAATTAGAAATATCATAAAATCACTACCCGACCAAAATAACATAACCGATTTTACAAATATGAATCAGTTATTATCAAAAGTATTAATAACTACAACAGATATTAGTCCTGGTTATGGTTTGGTATTAGACAGAAAGGTTAGTCCTGAATTACCATTTTTACCATCAAGAGAAGTTTTTACACCAATTGATACTGAAGAAATAGATAATACTGTTGGGTTGATTGGGGCGTCTCAGTTATATTTACTTTCACATGATTCAGAAAATTCACAAGGTAAAATTACTTTATCAGGTTCTGTTGGAGGGATTAGTCCTGAACAAGTTTTTGATGAAATAGAACCTAAAACATCATCAATGGTTAGAGGAGAAGAATTGTTGGAACTTTTGGAATCAATTGTTGGGTTTTTAGTTAGTCACGTACATCCGTACCCGTTATTACCACCATCTGGAGTTTCTTATGATGGTACAAGTATAGACGAATTGACCAAAAAAATGTTAGAAGCATATCAAAAAGTTTTAAACAGTAATATTCGGATTAACTAACTATTTATATATAAAATAGTTTAATGTCAATTTACAGGTCATATTTCGATAAAAGTAATACTCTAATACAAAATAGTTACACCAACACAGGTAGAAACCCTATTGTTGAGTTGTTCTACGGTCGTGTTGATAATTTTAATGCGCCAATAGGGTTTAGTAGATATATTTTTGACTTAGATTTAACAGATTTACAGTCAAGAATTTCAGATAAAATTATCACTTCAGGATGTGGAACAAACTTTACCCACACTTTAAGAATGACAAATACGTCATATTTTGATGAAAATCTTTTAAATTCAACAACATCACAAGGAAGAAGAAGAGCAACATCTTTTGACTTAGTTCTATTTAGAATACCAAAAACTTTAGGAAACTCAGGTGTTCCTCAAAATTGGGACAGTGGTGTTGGATATGATTACTATGATTATCAAGTAACAAACTTAAATGATAGGTCATATTCGCAAAGAGCGTCCAATTGGTTCGAAACAACAACGGTAAGTGGTTGGAGTGTTAATGGTATATATGATAATACCAACTCAAAAATTGGTTCATTATCGGGATTAAATTATTCGGCATTAACAATCGTAGCAACACAACATTTTGAATTTGGTAATGAAGATATTGAATTTAACATGACAAATGAAATAAATAACATTTTAAATGGTACATTAACAGGTGTCACAGGATGGGGAATTGCATTTTATCCTAATGTTGAAAATATTAGTGGTTTAACTGAAAATTATTCAGTAGGGTTTTTCTCCCCTCACACTCAAACTTTTTATGAACCGTTTTTAGAAACTAATTATAACGATTTAATTATTGATGATAGAAACAAATTTTATTCAGGTAATAATAATGAATTGTATTTGTATGTGTATGAAAACGGAAATGCTGTTAATTTAGATAATTTACCAACGGTTGATATATTTGACTTGAATGGTGTTGCAGTACCAGGGTTTACGGGATTATCTACTTGCCAAGTAACTAAAGGAGTTTACAAGTGTTCGGTAAACAATCTAACAGCATCGACAATACCTTGTTTATATTATGATGTTTGGAAGGGATTGTCAGTAAGTTCTACGTCAATTTCTAACGTGACTTTAGAATTTGCATTATTGGCTAAAAATGGAAACTTCCAAATAGGTTCTGTTACTCAACAACCAAAAATTTATGGTTTCGAATTTAATGGGATTAGACAAAACGAAAAAGTATTAAATACTGATATAAGAAAAGTCAACGTAATTATAAAACAAGCGTATTCAACAAACACACCACTAACAACAGTAGAGGCATATTATAGAATTTATGTAAGAGAAGGTGCAAGTACTGAGGTTCAAGTACAAGATTGGACAAGAGTCAATGAAGTTCCTGATGGGTTTTATTTTATTTTTGACACCACAGATAAAATACCAAATGAATATTTTGTTGATATTAAAGTTGTAAGTGATAGAAATGTTGATACTTATAAAAGAGAATTACAGTTTCAAATTGTAAATAAAAAATAAACGTATATTTATAAAATAAAATGGCAACTACAAGCGCAAATACCGAAGTCACAATATGTGAATATATATGTACAACAGGAGGAACAGGGAGTTCTGTTGTTGTTGTGAAACCACCACACCCTAATTATAGTGATGTAACAGGAGGAACTGTTGTTCAGTTGAATATGGTAACTATTGGTGGATTTAACGGATTAAATTCTTAAAAAAATGAAAAATTTAGATTATATTATTAAAAAAGTAATTAGAGAGACACAAGAAGAAAATTCTTCAAGATATATGTTCTTTTCTAATTTACAACAAATGAGAAGACAATGTGATATGTTGTTAGAGATGGACCATTCTATGATAGAAAACATTTTAGAAAATGGTCACGATTGGGCTCAAGACCATATTGCCGAAGCAAAAAATAACATGGACCAAGTATTTGACTTTTTAATGAATGAAACTAAAAAAGACAATATGAACATGTCTATGAATTTTGACAACGAAGATATAATGATGTCAGAAGGTAGAAAAAAAACCGGAACTAAATTATGTGCTCGTGGTAAGGCATCTGCAAAGGCAAAGTATGACGTGTACCCCTCAGCTTACGCAAATGGCCACGCAATACAAGTATGTAAAGGTAAAGTAAAAGGGTTAGACGGTAAAAAAAGGTGTTCACCACCTTATTGTTAAATATTATTCAATATACGATTAATAATAATATCTAAGGACTCATTTTGGGTCCTTTTCTTTTTTGGTTTGTATGAAGTCATAATAGGTTTTTGACCTTTACCTGTTTGTGTGTCTTTGGACTCCGCCTTTCTTTTTTGTTGACAAGCCGCTCTTTTTTCTGAATCACTCATTTTACCCGCAACTCCAGCTGCTCTACATTTTGGGTATGCCCCTTTATTTGTATCAGGTCTACCACAAGGAGGATGTTTACCGTCGACTTTTCTACAAATATTAACCCATGGACCTTTTGGTTGGGATGAACCTTTTGGTTTTTTCTTTTTACCAAACCATACGGCCAAATCTTCATTAAGTGTAATTTTATCTAATTCTACCCATTCTTTTATGGGTACTATTTTTTTGTTTCTACCTGGTGTAGGATTGATTGGACCGCCTTCTTCATCACTAGGACGTGTATGTGTTTTATTATATTTATTTATTTTTTTTGATTTTTGTTCTAATCTTTTAATTTTATTTTTACTTGATTCCATAGAACCGTCGTAACTATCATATTCTAAATCAGCATTGTAATATTTTGATACTTTTTTAGTAAATGGGCCAAGTTCATCATCATCCCAATCCATTTCACCCATTGTGAGAGGGCCATTATAATAACCTCCATATCTACTTGTACTGGCCTCTAATAATATTTTCTTTACAATTTTTTTAATCATATTAATAAATATTTGTTTAATAAAAAAAGGTCAGATTAATCTGACCTTTTTCTTATATTAACCTTTAAATTGATTATCTCAATTCGTTTAAGTCAAATGAACGAACTCCATCAACTGTGATACGTCCGTAGAAACGGTTATTAACCATTTTCTTAGCGTATCTTGTCATAATACCTTTGATAGGTGTAAAGTTGAATGGGTTGTACATTGTAGGTGTTAATTGTAGAGGTACATATGGTGCGTAAACGTAACCTGTATCTAACAATGACGTTCCTTTGTGTCCTAACAATACTTGGTTTGCTGGGAAGTAAGGGTCACGGTATACTTGGTAACGACCTGCTAATGTACCAACTCTTTCAATACCCATATTGTATTGGTCTTGCTCAGGAGATGCGTTAGATACGTGGAAGTATTCTAAGTCATCAAAGATTGCAGAAACCTCAGAAGAAACAACAATCCAGTTTGCTCCACCTCTCAAAGTAGATTTGTGGATTTGTGCAGACAATTGGTTGATTGCCGTAATTAAAGTTTGGTTCCAGTCTTTTTGAGTATAAGAAGTTGTGTTAGACAATCTTCTCCATCCGTTGTAATCCCAACGTAAGTTCCAAGCCGCTCCTTTACGTAAGTCACGAAGAATTTCACGGTCAATCTCTGCAGCCACTTGCTCAGATAATAAAGCTGTTAATTCAGCCTCAGCGTCGATGTTATGGAATGCAGAAACGTCTTGTGCCAATTCAGGAGACCATTGTGCTCTTAGTTTTCTTTCTGTAACTGATACAGTAACTGACTCAAGGTCAAAAGAAACCTCACCAATTTGGTCTTCAAATTCTAATTCTTTGTAACGTCTCCAAGCGGCCATAATAATTGTGTTACCTTGAGTTCCTGACCAAGAAGATGCGGTTAAAGTTGCTCCTGAATATCCGTCGATTGTAGCTGCGTTAGTACAAGAAACACATACGGGTACTTGTGCGTCGATTTCTAAGTAGATAAATCCTGTTTGAGAACAAACGTTGTCATAGTAACCACCATTACCACCTGTAGATGATGTACCAAAAGGGGCTTGTGTTAAAGTTGAAGTAGGTCCTACGATTCCTTGTCCATACTTCTGAGTAACAACTCTATAAAGTAGTGGTGTGAAAGTAGACGTACCAAGGTTTGAAGCCGCTGTAGAATTTGGAGTATAAAGTACAAGATTAGATAAGAAGGATTCTGTATCCATTTCTTGTCCATCAGGTCCAATAAGTTTTCCAAGACCAGCATTTGTAAATCCAGATAATGCAACTAAGATTTTTCTGTATTCTAAGTTACTAGATGTTGTATAAGCTGAAGCAACTAATGCTCCGCCAGACCAAGCAACTGTAGGTGTAAAACCTGTTACAGTTACGAATTGACCTTTTGAGTAATCAAACAAACCTGCTGGGTTTAATCCTGGTTCTGCTCCTTCATAAAATAAATCATAAAGATTTTTTTGGTACGTTGAATTGTAGTCACCAGTTCCTGTTGAGTATCCAGCTTGTGTGTTAGTGGACGGGTTACTTGGCGAACCAATAGGTGCATAATGGTCACCTGAAACAACTCCTACAGTGTTTGTAATAACACCACCAGAATATCCTTGGATTTTAGGGATAAAGTAGAACAATTTACCGATAGGTAAGTTCATTGCTTGTACCGATACTAAATCATTAGCCAATAATTTAGAGAATACACGTCTAACGATAGGGAAAACTACAGTTTCGAAAGAACCTGAACTATCTGAAGACGCAGCTTCGTTAATTAGGTGAGACGCTTGGTTTTCATATAACTGTGCCATGTTCTCTTTGATGTGTCCTTTAAGACCGTCTAGGAATCCTAATCTATCCCATTTGTTAATTGTATCTTCTTTGATAACTTTAAGGTGTTTTAACCCGATGTTACCAACAAGACCTGATTCTAATAATGCTCCCATTTTTTAATTTTTTTTAGAGTTTATTTTTATTTTTTATTTTATTTTGTTCATTAAATCCTTCATTCTCATAAATTGAGGATTTTCATAAGCTTTAGATTCAATCAAGTTTGATGCTGAACCATTACTTGGAGTTTTAACAACTTTTTGTGCAATTGATTCGTTCATCATAGAACTTGGTGACTCACCAATTTCTTCTTTGATTGTTCTGTAAAGTGATTTTGATTCTTTCAAAGATTCAACAGTGTCAAATCTTCTTAAGATGTTGATTTTTTCTTGTTTTGTTGTTGAGTGTTCTGTAAACAATCTAGTAGCGTAAGCCAAATTAGAATTGAAAATTGCAACTTCATTTAATTTATTTCTAAAAAAGTCTAATGCTTTTCTATACTCTTCATTTTTTTCTCTTAAAGATTCCAATTCACGAGATTCAAACGTTAAATTTCTGTTTGGTGTGATTCCCTTTCTTAAACCTCTACCTTTTTTAGAACCATTTCCATAAGTTCTAGCAGCTTCAGTTGCTTCAACGTCATCATCTTCCTCTTCGTCCATCCATCCGTCTGAAATTTCATCTTCGCCTGTTTCAGTAACACCGTGTTTCAATTTTGAAGGATAAATATTGGTTTTAAGTTTTCCAATTTTACCTTTCGCTTTAAACGCCTCAACAACATTTTCAAGTGATTCTTGGTCGATTTCATAAACTTCTTCATCCATGCCCATATCTTCGTTATAGTCCATTTCATCCATGTACGTTTCATCCATGCCCATTTCTTCGTTATAGTCCATTTCATCCATGTACGTTTCATCCATGCCCATTTCTTCGTTATAGTCCATTTCATCCATGTACGTTTCATCCATGCCCATATCTTCGTTATAGTCCATTTCATTCGACATCGAATCGTCTTCAAAAACCAACTCATATGTTGTATTTTCAGCCATGTTTTCGACAGGTTGTTCTGTTGGCATTTCAGGTTCGTCAACTTCCATACTGATTAGATATTCGGTATTTGCTTTACCGTCTTTCAAGTGAACATAGTTTCCATCTTTTTGAATGATAAAACCGTCCTCATCTCCCATCGCTTTGAAAACTTTCATAACGTCGGACATTGGTGATTTTGTCATATCAAGTGGAGGTAGTTCTTCAGTTGGACCTTCAGGAGCTCCTTCCATACCATTATCAGTACTTGGTGCCGGTAGTGCTTCCACTTCCTCTTCACCTGATACTTCTACTTCTTCTCCTTCTTCTTCTGAACCTTGTGGTTGTTCACCACCTTGTGCTTGTTCTTTTAAGGATTTTTTGGAACCCATTATAGATTCCCTTACTAATTCGCCGATTTCTTGTTTCATGGTTGAAGCAAGTATTCCTTTTGCATTTTCACTAATCGCCTCTTCGATAGACTTCATTTGTAATAAAGCCTCCTCTACTAACGATTCTGATTTTCTGTTACTCATTTAAAAAAGCATATAATTTTGCGTTTATTTTTATAATAAATATATCTATATTCCAAAAAGTTTGTTTTTTATATGAAAAACCGTTAAAAAATAAAAAAGGTCCCTTTTGGGGACCTTTATAAAAATGTTAAGAATTTTTTTATTCAATAACTTCGTCAATTTTACTTTCAACTATTGCAGTGATTCTCCAATCCATTGAGTAACTTTCATAAGCTTTAGTTACTTTAGCCTCAACGTCTGTTGGTGAAAAACCTTTAACCAATTTTTCTTCTCTCATTTTTTTGATTTTACCTGTGTTGTCATCAACCATATCAGTTGTGATTTTTGCTACAAAATACTTTTCGTCCATAATTTAATTTTTTTACTTTCCTAAATAATCGGACAATCTTTTCATTAAGTCAACAGATTTTTCTAATCCACCACCACTAACTGAAGTATTATCATGTTCTGCCAATTTTTCTTCATATCTTGGTCTATCTTCAGCGTTCAAATAAAGATAAGCTCCTGGTGTAGATGGTGATGATACAAGGTCAAAACAAATTAATTCAAAATCCTCCTGTACCTCATTTTGGTCTCCTTTTTTTACTAAAGACCCGACCCCACGAGAAGATACTCCCATAGTGACTCCTTGTCTCATAAGATTTGCTGCAACATCTCCCTTAGATGTTACAATTCCTCTTTCGTGAAAACCGGGACTTGTTAATAATTTAATTTTTCCCATCAATACATTTCCTTCCCACCACGTTTCAGTTATAAGGTGAGAAACTCTATCTAAATCCACTAAAGAAGATTCGGGGTGATTTAATTCAGAAATTGACATTCCTTTTTTAATGACCTCTTGATATTTTTCAGCCTCTCTTTTTAATATTTTTTCAGGGTATACTCTACCGTTTCTATTTGGAACTCCCCATTTTTGAAGTGTTGCATAAAAAACAAACGGTTTAGAATGGTCTAACTGACCATAAGATTCTCTAATCAAATTTTGGTTTCTTGGTTCATTTGGATTTATAATACCAGCATCCCATTCAACTAGAATCCCTTTACCCGTGTCTTTTGGTCCTAAAATTTTCATAATATTTTTATTGATAAATATTATATTTCTTCTATTTGTGCTGATTTAGTTTTACTTAATGTGAAATAAAGTGAATTTTTTAAGTCATCCACATATATTGATTGGAAAATATTTTTTATTTTTGACCTTAAAAGAATTGATTTGAAATCGTATGATTGGTTGTGAATAAACAATGTAATTTCTAAATTCAAAAAACTTTTTTTATTTTTTTGTAATCCACTTGTTCTTAAATCTAAGTCAACTATACACTTCTTTTCAAAAATTTTGTGGTCAACAACTTCTAACAGTGTGTGTAGAATTTGTCTTTTTATACTACCTGTAATTGATGTCCAATTACTGTAATCATCTTTTGGTTCGACCCATGTTTGTAAAATTAAATAAATTGATTTGAAATTTTTGGAATCGACTGTTCCGTACTGACATTTTGCATCATCAAAAATGTTTAATTTTGATGTTTTTCCTTTCTTCATTGTTCATATGTAAGAGGTTTATTTTTCCTAATTATAACAATTATAAAAGAATTTGTCAAAACATAAAAAAATTAATATATTTATATTAAAAAAAGGAAAAAAAATATGATTATTATTGAAGTTAAAAAAAATAATATTGAGCAAGCATTAAAACAATATAAACTCAAGGTATACAAAACAAAACAACTTGAACATTTAAGAGACAGACAAGAGTTTGAAAAAAAGTCTGTTAAATCGAGAAAGAAAAGAATAAAGGCGGTTTATATACAAAAAATTAAAAATCAACTTTATTCTTGATTTTTATTATCCTTTTTTTTGTTGGTAAAAAAATCTACGGATGTCAATCCTAAAGTCCCAAACGCCAATAATCCAATTGTTTCTATTAAAATTTCAGGAGCCTCATATCTTCCACAAGTAAATAAAGAAACAAATAAAGATATTATTAAAGAAAAAGTACACAATAGACCAATAAATCTTTTAGAGGATATACCACCATTGGCTCCCTCCATCATGTTTTTAAAAAATTTCATTATAAACCTTCTTGGAGTTGTCTTAACTTATAGTAATTGTAAAAATCAACAGGTGAGTTTTGTATTTTGGTTACAGTTTTTTCAATTGTATTTTTTAAATCACTTTCAGTAGACTCGTTTATTTTTACTTTTAAGTTTTCAATAATACATTCCTTTAAGTTTTCCATTCTATTTTCTAACTCAGTTTTAGATAGAGAAACTATTTCTTTAATATCATTTTTTTCACTTTCTGACAAATTAGTAATTTCATCATTAAGTTTTGAGTTTGCAACTTTCAACATAGTCTCTAAAGGTAAGTTGATAGATTCTTTGATGGTTACTTCTTTTTTAGGTGTAGATAAAGTTTTAGATATTTGTTTTTTTGATTCTAAAATATTTTCAAGATTTTTAATAGAATTGTTATAAATCACATTATCGATTGTTTCGTAAATATTTTTTACATCCCCATGTAAATTGATTCTATTAATCCATGAATTAATTCTACTTAATTCTTTATTATTATTTTCAACCAAAATTTGTGAGTACTCTACAGACTCATTAATATAGTCATTAACTAAGTCTACTGATATACCTTTATTTTCTGTCAAATCATTATAGATATAATAAAGTTCCGCAATGTCTTTATTTTCCAAAACAATCTTTTTGAATTGATTGCTGAAAAATTTAAACTCATCCTTACCATATAAGTTAATGAAAGTTTCGTCTATTTTAGTTTTTATTTCACCAAAAGTTGCCATATCTATTTTTTTAGATAAATACTTACTTGTTTAATAATTTATTTATTTTGTCATCAATTTCATTGATAGATAATCTACCTTTTGATAAATCTAATGTATTATCTCTATCAAAAAGTGTGTTTTCCAAAATTAAATTTAAATCATTTCTGTTAAAATTTTCAGGAGTTACTGCCCCACCTTCTGCGGGTGGTGGTGGTGGTGCTCCACCTCCAGCTTCAGGAGGTGCTCCTCCTTCTTCAGGTGGCATTCCTCCACCTTCAGGTGCTGCTCCACCTTCAGCAGGTGCTCCACCTGCTGACGCTTCATCTTTTTTACCATAAAGTGAATCAAGAGTATCGAATAAACCTGTTTTAGTTATAACTTCTGCTGTTTTACCAAGTTCTGCAGATACAGCTCTTTCAATTCTTTGTTGTTGTAAATCAAGTCTAATTTCATCATCAGAAAATCCAAGAATATGTTTTTTGGCCCATGATGCCGATACAGGGGCAACACTATCTTGAATTGGCGCAACCGCATCTTTAAATAATGTTATTTTTTCTTTCCATAATTCTATACCTAATAAATCAGATTGTTTAGATGGGTTGGTTAATCCAAGTGTAAAATTGGTTAATTCATCTTCGAACCCTAATAGAAACAAATGAATGATTGCGATTTTATTTAATTCTGCAATCATAGATTTTTGAATCCTATTGATTGTTCTAGCAAATCTAATATCTAATAGTGATAAATTTTTACCATCACCAACAGCCTCTTCAAATCCTAAATACGCTTTAGGTATTCTTAATGCCGTAACAAGTTTCTTTTGGATATATTCAATATCAGCAATTTCCGCTAAGTTTTTAGCCCCATCTAATGTTTCAATAGGATTAGTTGCTGCTGGGTCTCTAACAGGGATAAAATAATCTTGGTCTACCGCCATTTGATTAAATCTCATGTCAACATTTCCTGTTTTTTGGTCTACAATTTGGTCTCTTTTGAATTTATTAGCAACTCTTTGTACGTAAGCATCCACATCTTTGTCATCCATATTACCCACAAATACTTTAAACACCCGTCTTTCAGGTGCTCTTGACACTCGGTAAATTAACATCGCATCTTCAGATAAAAGTAATTGTTTCCAAATACGACGAGCTTTTTCTAACATTGATGTACCATACGGTAATTTTCTATCGTCACCTAATATTCTAAAGTGACCTATCTCCCATGTGTTAAATTCCATGTTTTTTTCTTTCCATGTGAATTTAAGAGCGTCATTTTCAATTTCTGCTGAATATTTTTCAGGTTGAAATTTCATCCCTTTTTCTAATCTTTCTATTTGGATATTGGGTAATTGTTGACAACCTACAACTCCTCTTTCGGGGTCTAATTTTAAATAAACAAAATTATCACCAAACTTACAAGTGTTTCTAATCCACATTGGTAAGTTTGTATTAATATCCAATTTGTTATTAAACAAATCGGTTAAAACTGATTTAATTCTTTTTGATTCAGAATAGATTTGTAAAATGTGCCCGTCTTTATCAGGTGTTGTCGACTCTTCAGCATAAATGTCTAATGCTGCTGAAATTTCGGGGGTATATTCCATGGATTCATAATCATAATATGATGCCATTCTTGTTGGTTCATAATAAACCGCCTGTTGATAAAGATTACTTTCTACTTTTTGCCACTGTTGACCAATATACATGGTCTGTTGAGCTTGAAGTTTTTCTTTTTCAAATTCTTGTTTGTTTGGTGTTTTTAATAATTCTTTTTTATCGAATTTAAAAACGGGTGATTGTTGGTCAATTGTTGAATTAGGTCCAAAAACTCTACCTAATCTTTGCCAAACTGTATATTTTTCTTCTGCCATTTTATTTTTTAAAATAGTTCATTTTATAATATTCTAAACTCTTCTTCCTCCAAATAACCAAGAATAATTTTCATAGTCACTTTTAGTTGGTCCAGTATATGTTCTATTACTATACATATCATTTTGAACCGGAATTGATGGATTAAAATTTTGTGACGAATCTTTAAACATAGTTTTGTCTGTTGTCCAAGATTCAATCATCGCTTTTGCTTGTTCTGTTGCCTTTTCTAATTTAGAAAAAGATGACTCCCCAACATAAATAGCCATTGCCATTGCCATAATTAAATCGTCGTGTTGACCTTTTTGGTGGTCAGGTCTTCCGTTTACATAAACAAAAGTATTAAGTTCATTAAAAAGTCTTTGGGACCTAACTGCGAACCCAAACCTTAAAGCTTCTTCGAACGCTTGAACAATTAAAACTCGTTTTGAGTTAAAATTTATTCCTGGTATTTTATCTTCTTGTTTTGGGTCCCATTTCCATTTGTCCGCGGGATTTACACCATCAACATACAAATTTTTATATCCAAGTTCTTGAAGTTTTCTAGAAGTTGCAACACCCATACCACCTGTAATATCGGTTACAATAAATGCGTTATACATTATTGCCCATTTATATGCTATTTCCGCCACAATATCAGGTGGAACTTTTGCAATATATTCTAAGACTTGTTCTCTTTCATCAAAATCAATTATAATAAAAGTTGTAAAATCTTCACTGTCCCCTCTCGAAACGTCCATTCCCATAATATATCTATGACCAACAATCGGTTCTTTCCATTGCCAAAGAACACCACCCATAAATTTGTTTTCAGGTTCTTTAATATGGTTTTCTTTTATTTTTTTCATAGTTTCAGGAGGAATAACATTATCCCCTGACCCTAAAAAGTTACATTCTAATTCTTGTGATATTTTACGTTTATCAAATTTTAATTTTTTTGACATCGCCTCAAACCACGATGAATATGCCTTGTATCCGTTTTCAATTTTTTGTTTAATATCCTCAAAATCCCTATCCGATACTTTTATATTTGAATAATCGATAGTAATTTCATCATCCTTATAGTCAGCTCTATTTAACATGTAATGTATTATATCATCACACTTGATTAGTTTTAAGTCTTTGGAGTATCTAGGGTCTCTAAACCAAAACATCTCAGTAATTTTAAAGTCATTCATTCCTTTTACTGCCTGAGTATAAATTGAGTAGTAAATTGGGTCGAATCCGTTGGGTGTTGAAATAACAATTACTTTACCACCCGTTGAAAGGGATGCCATACACGCTGACCAAAAATCTTCATCAGCATCAATGTATGCCGCCTCATCAAAAATAAGAATAGTTGGTGTATACCCACGAAGTGCATCTTTTGATGTTGCAACGGCTTTAACTTCACAACCGTTTGTTAATTTAAAATGTCTTGCTGCATTTTTTTCAGAAGAAAATCCAACACCTAACCAATTTGGCCATTGTTCAACAAATGAACGTACTTTGTTTGCCATCTCAACAGCAGTATCAAGTTTGTTTGCAATAATTAGAATTTTTTCAGGTTTTGATTTTTTTGCAAAAACTAATCTTTTTGATGCCCATGCAGATGTTACGGTCGATACACCCGCTTGACGATATTTAAGTGCTATATTTTCTTCAGCAGTATCGTAATCTTTTACCAAAGTGACTTGGTCATTAAATAGTTCTAGCGGTACGTATTTTGATTGTGTGTTGTCGTAAGTTTGCAAATATGTTTTTAGTGCGTAAGGTGTGTCGTTTACACATTTAGCATATTCTAATAATATTTGTTCTTTTGAAAGCGACATTCATTTTTAAATTCTACTTCTAAAATTTCTTAAAAGTTCTCCTTTTGTAAAGTGAGTTGGTATATGTTTTTGTACTATTGATAAAATACTTTCTTCTAATTTTTTTACATCATCCTCTTCAACTCTTTTTGGTAGACCTTTGTGTTTTGTGGATGCAAAATCTTCTAATTCTTTTTTAGACATTTCTTTTGCCATGTTTTGAACTTTTTTAGAAACCTTGGATTTTGGAGTATCCCCTTTTTTAACAGAAAGAGCTAATCCCATAATTTTTTGTTGTTGTCTAGAGACCGCTTTTTCTTCAAGTTCTCCTTCAATCGACATTCCGTCATATTCATCACCAAATCCATCATCTGAACCAGGTCCAGAATAATTATCACCCGTTTCATATGGGTCGTTTCCTGCCATTCTATTTAATGCGAAGTCATCTTCTTCAAGTTCTTCTTCATAAGTAACAAATGATTTACCGGCAGATTTGGCCTTAGCCTCTTCAGGGGAACCTTTTTTAACATTAAGTGTCCCTTCTTGCTCCATAATTCTACGGTATAAAGAAGATAATTGTTTTTCTGATAGATTTTCTAATGTTTTAATAGAAAACCCTTCATGAAGTAATTTTTGAAGTTTATAATTCATGTGTTTCATTTAGCATCAAATTTTTTTCCCAATTTAATACGACATCTCTTTCGTATAATTTACTTTCAACATTTTCAATACTTTCTCCGTATTGAAATACTAATCGTTTCTTTTTATATACAATTATTTCATCTGAATCCGACTTTTCCCATCCTAATGAAATAACACCATCAACAGCATCATAAACACAAAAAAAGTCTGAATTTTGAACTAATTCTAATTCTATGTCTGAGTTTTTTAAAATACCAACTTTTTTGATAAATTCAATTTTTGGTGGTTGTGGTCGGCCAGCTGCCGGTTCAATATCCCAATCTTCACCATACGAGTCATCAACGTCTGAAAAAATAAATTCATAAATATTGTCTCCTCTAAAGTTTGGTCCTAACTCATTTATATAAATTAAATTCATATAATATTTCCTCTTGTGTCTATTTTAATTTGTTTACCTTTTTTATTAAAAATTAAATTATCTAAATTTGTTTTACCTACAAATTGTGCTCCTTCAGATAAAAGTCTATTCGCTCTTTCCAACTGACGACTTGTTTCTGATAAATTTTGTAACTCTTGTTTTACTTTTATCTGTGTTAATTTGTTTTTAATATAATCTTTTTGTTTTTTTTCTTCTAAAATTGGAGCCTCTTCTTTTGTTACTACAAAATATTTTTTCAAAACATTTTCAACTCTTGATTCTCCAAAAACATTTTCTGTTGGCTCTTGCGGCATTGGTTCTTCACCACCCATAGGAGCTCCACCCATTGGTTCTGCTCCAAATTCCTCACCTCCAAACTCATCACCACCAAAATTGACATCTTCTTCACCACTAAAATCTAAACTTTCAGGTCCTTCATCACCGTACATATCAATTTCTTCAAATTTAGATAAAATGTCTTCTTTATC
>Ga0208600_1000006_pt1 | contig 35016 bp, 25 predicted proteins | sample LakMenEpi08Oct12_FD_150681 | JGI IMG/M metagenome (GOLD analysis project Ga0208600, IMG submission 150681) | Freshwater microbial communities from Lake Mendota, WI - 08OCT2012 deep hole epilimnion (SPAdes) | ecosystem: Environmental > Aquatic > Freshwater > Lake > Epilimnion/Euphotic zone ... | reverse complement strand
TTGCTCTTGTTCCATCAAAAGTAAAGTTTGCTGAACCTGTTAAAGTTCCTGAAGAATTATATTGAACTTGTGTATTAGAACCTCCAACTGAGGCAACGTTAATACTACCACCAAGAGAAACTGAAGTACCATTTATTGTAATAGAAGAATTCGCTAATTTATTATTAGCAATCGATCCAGATAACATATCATTTGTTACAACACCCGTACCAATAGTTGTTGTTAGAGATACATTACCAGAACCATTAAATGAGACAGCAGTTGCAGTTACATTTCCAGTTAATGAGAACGTTCTGGAATTCTGTAGAGTAGTTGCTGAAGAAGCTGTTCCATTTAGTGTTGCTGTAATTGTTCCTGCAGAGAAGTTACCAGAAGCATCTCTAGCAACTATTGCACTAGAAGTATTGGTTGAAACTGCACCAACAGCTGAGTTTGGAATAGAAGTTAAAGAAGCACCTGAACCGGAGAATAATCCAGCTGTAATTGTTCCTGCAGAGAAGTTACCAGAAGCATCTCTCACAACAATACTGTCAGATGCATATAATACTGTTCCGCCAGAACCAAAGGCAACAGTTGATGAATCCGTTCCAGTAAATGTTAGGGAATTTGAAATAGTTAGAGATTTATTGGCAGATAATGTTAATGATGAACTAGATCCCAAAGCTAAAGTTGCTGCAGATGCTGGGGGAGTTATATTAATATTATTGTATGTCTTATTTGTTAATGCTTCAGAACCAGCTAAAGTTGCAAGAGTACCTGTTGTTGGAAGAGTTACATTAGATGTATCAGATAGAGTAAGTGTTAGGGCATATGCCCCAGATGTTATTAAATTACCATCAAGAGTTATTGTCTTTCCTGCATTATTAACACCAGTTCCACCATATTGACCAGTAATTACTGTTGCATTCCATGTTCCAGTTGCGATAGTACCAACAGATGTTAATGAAGAATTGATTACACTTGAACCTAGAGTTGTAGAAGATAATGTGGAAGTACCATTTATTCTATACACGCTTCCAGTAGTGATATTGATGTCACCAGAAATATCTACTTTATAAGATGGAGAAGATATTCCGATACCGACATTGCCAGAACTTGAGAATGTAGCAATAGCAGTGCCAGCAGAATTATTGTTGTTCCAAGTACCACAAAACACATCCAAGCAGTAGTTTGCGCTGGTGTCATGGCGAGGCTGTAATCTAGCCATGATAGAGTTTGTATATCCACCATTGGTGTTTGCATTCCAGGTCAGAGCCGCCCCACTTGTGGCCACTGTGTACACCATGTTGGTGCCAGCACTAAGAGTGACATCGCCGTTGAGGCCACCGACAGCACCACCGACAGCACCTACATGTAGTGTGGTTAATGGACTCGTCGTTCCAATACCGACCTTACCATCAATACCAATTCTTAAGACAGATGTCGATGAACCGCCAGATGTTTCGAAAGAAGCAATTGCTCCAGTATCATTTAAACCATCATTTCTTGATACGACTCTTAATGTTTTGCCAGAATTAACTCCAGAAGATCCTCTATCATCTAGGATATAAACCCCATCTGCAGATCCACCAGAAGTTCTTGAGAGATTAATAAATGTATTAACTGTATCTGTATTGTTGGATACAGCGAACAATCCATTAGTTGTAGTAGAAGTTCCTATGGCTATAGCACCATCTGAAGCAATTCGAATTCTTTCTGTACCACCAGTAGAAGCTGCAATTGTATCTTCAGCTGGGAACCAGAAACCAGTATTAAGATCACCAGTATTAGTTATGGAAGGAGCAGAAACAGATCCATCTCCAAATGCCCCAACACCAGCTACAGTTAATAATGCATCTGGATTAATTGTTCCGATACCAATTTCACCAGTTGATATTATTCTTATTCTTTCTACACCACCAGTAGAAGCTGCAATAGTATTTGATAGCGGGAACCAGAAACCAGTATCTAAATCTCCAGTATTTGTAATCGATGGAAATCCAGTAGCACCATCACCAAAGGCACCAACTCCGGATACAGTTAATAATGCATCTGGGGATGTTGTACCTAAACCTAGTCTATTATTAGTATCATCCCAATATAGATTTGTTGTATCCCATGTATACGAATCAGTTGGTGAACCAAATAATACAGCACCAGTAGGAACATCTGGTGTAATTGCAGATATTTTAATTTTCTTTAATGAAGAAGAATCATATACAAGAAGATAATCAGTTGCTCTTGTTGTATCTGTTAATGACGTAATTTCTGATTTGTTTTCGATCGATCCGATAGTTAATGACGCAATCACATCAGAATACATTTGTGGTGTAAGTACTGCACCAGTTCCACCACTAGTTGGTGTTATTGTGATTGTTGGTAGAGAAGAATAACCATAACCACCATCAACTACCGTCTTACCATTTATATTACCAGATCCAACTGTAACTGTTGCTCTAGCATTTCTACCAACGAATAACCAATTATTTGCCAAACCATTTGAATGTAGAGGAACTATTGAATTATTCGGAATTGCTGTTGTTGCTTTATAGAATTTGTATGATACACCTGTTGCACCAGGAATAGCGAATGCGCTCGAAACAATAGTTCCTGCATTGAATCCAGTAGATCCAACAACAGAATCAATAGTTGTTCCAGTTGCACCAGGAAAACCAGTAGATCCAACATATGGATTTGAAAAAGTAATAGTTGGGGCAGCAGAATAACTTATACCAGCGTCAGTAATTTTTATATCTCTTACAATTTGATTATTAGATGGAATTGTTACTGTTAGATCGCCTAAATTTTGATAGGGTGAATCTGTATTATAATAAGTTCCAAAAGCTTTATTTGTATTAGTTAGAGATGGAGAATATTGACCCCAATAGACAATAAATTCTCCAGTATTAAATGGTTCTACAGTAGTAAGTGTACCTTTTCCAACTAACTCAAATTGTTCAAATCCTTCATTTACTTTAGAAGCCCATTGATTAAGAGTATCACTATTTTTTAATCTTGGTAAAGACATTATTGTTCCTTATTCTTACATAAGCATAATAATAATTGTTTAATTTCAGATATCTCTTGCTTAAGAGTATTTATATCATGTACAGAATTCTGTAAATAATGTATTTCTTCTTTGATCGAATTCAAATAATCTAATTCAAATTTTCTTTTTAAAGTTTTTTTTCTGAATTCTTCTCTGGCTATATCATCAGTTACTAATATAGCCTTTGAAGAAGTATCTCTAACTAATTTATCAACTTCAGTGTTTATTAACGACATATTAAATCAATCTATCCAAAGCAATTGCTCTGAAGTCTGCTATTTTAGGAATTACTGTTGTGTCTGAAGATAAGAACACAATCTTTATTGCAAATTGATTGAATGATTTATAAACCACCCATCCATTCTGTGCACCATAAGAAATATTTGCAGGATATGCATCACTATCTGGTCTAAAGATATATTCTTTAAAATCTAAGTTATCTAGAGAATATGAATTATCTCCAGGATATTCTTTTTGCATTTCAATCCATGATTTGTTTGATAGAATATCAGTGTCTTCTGCAGCCTTTATCTTATAATAAACTTTGATATCTGTTCCTGGTAATCTTACTGCAGTTAGATAAACTTTTAAGTAATCCGCTGGAGATTGCAGAACCACTGGTCGAGTGATATACTTCGAAGCTGCAACACCACCTGTAGGGAATGTTTCAGATAGAGAATAAACTGTAGCACCAGAACCAATAGAAGATGCTCCAACTAGTGTACCAGTTGCTCCTCCTATTGCATAACCAGAACCAAGAGCTCCTCTTTGAACTGTTATACCAGTTGCACCAGAATAACCCCCACCAGATGTGACATACATATATTCAGAATCTATCTTAATCAAAGAACCATTCTGGATATATTGTGTAGAATTCACACCAATTACTGTAGAATTAAATCCTGTAGCACCAGTTGTTGTGGTTGTTGTTTCGGTAATATTATTGATATCATTTTGAATAGTGATAAAATTATTCTTTTCCATATCAATTACTGGAGACACATGATTTGATGTAACATTTCCAACTACTCTATGTTTAAATGATTCGGCATTAGCAACAATTTCTCTTCTACCAGAGAATTCATAATTCTTATTAGTTAAGAATGTTGTATATGATGAGTCAAGAGAAGACCCATCTGGTTTAGAGATAAACGAACTAGTAACTGTTGTATTTGGGAATTCGATTGTTGATAATCCCACCCAAATTACATCAGCATATCCATCACCAGAAGTTTTTCCAGTAAATGTCACATTTCCACTTACAGTACCAGAATTGACAACAGTTAATGTTATATTAAAACCATCAATGTATAGTATTTCAGCAGAAGAACCTATTCCTGTTCCAGAAACGGATTGACCGACAGAAAGATCATCAGTATTATTAACTGTTATGATATATGAACCAGAAGATCCTGTAGCCGTCTTTGTTCTTGTTTGAACAGTAGCATAATCAGTAAGTACTGCAGTAAAAGATCCTTCTGTGAATGAACATCTCTTTAAATTAAATTTCAGATCTTGAGTTTGTTCTGCAGTCCATGTAGAAGAATTTTGTGATTTAAATAGAGATCCAACATAAGGTTGTTGTGTAATTAGATCATTAGAATCAACTTTCTTCTGACCAATTTCAGCAATCCAAGCTTCATAATTTTGTGAATTTGCTAAAATCACTATAGAATATTCGCCAGGTTCAAGATATACGATTGATGGGAATTGGAAATTGGTTGCCGTTGAAGCAGTAGCACTTACATTAACAGAAGCGGGTGCTAGTGTTTTTTCTGCGAAAGGAAGAATTGTTGTAGATGAAGGATATCCATTTACAGTAGGTCTAATCTGCACAGTAACTGGGATAGAAGAATCCTTAGTTTTAAAGAATACATCAACAGAATCTAAGAATAATCCATTAGGAAATATAGTTGGATCTACAAAGAATGTTTGTGCCAATGGATCCTGAGGAACTGGAATCTGAGGTTCAGGTGTTCTGATGTTTATAGATTCTGTTTGTTTGTGTAACAGAATTCCATTTGCTGTATATCTTGCTTGAGCAAATGTCGTTTCTAATGCTTTATTATTTTCAGAATTATCTGATAATCTTAGAATTCTATCACCAACTAAGAACGTTGCATCTGGAATTGTAAATGTTCCAGATATAGAACCAGACGCATCTGTAATGTTTCCTGATGTCCATGATACATATCTAGAAATTAAAACATCATCAAAGAATGGATACAGTACAGTTCCTGGTTTTAGACCAGTAGCAGAAAATGATATTGTTTTCGATCTCATCCATTGCGATGAAGAAACGTCTACAACTCTATCTGCAAATCTTACAGTATTTGTTCTTGTATTTAATTGTTGTTGATTTTGAACTCTTGTTCCAGTCGTTGTTATTGCTGGAAATGGAGCAGCAGGAACAGTACCACGTATTTCAGCTGTAGCTGTTACACCATTTCTCCAATTTCTCCATTGCGCTCTTCTAGTATTATCTGGTCCAACATTTCCTGTTCCTGAAGGAACATTAACTTCTTCATATCTCCAATCAGAGATATCAAACATCCCATTTCTAGGATCTAGATTAACAGTTGCTGCAGGTCGACCTGCGCCCAATTGGGCTCTCATGAATAGATCTTCTGCGTCTTCAGTTTCGCCATTGAAATTTGTTTCCCAAGAGTTCCATCTTGAACCAGAGAAATCAATACCTGTTTGGATATTATCATTAGTACCATTCATATTAATGATATTTTCAGGTCTAATTCTTTCGTCCTTCCAAAAATCTACAGAAGGTGAAATAGTCATCGTTCCTCTCCAAGAGAAGACGGCATAAGGATTTACATTCACTGCTTGTGAAGCAAATGGTTGTTCAATAAAATTTGATGTAGTGAATGATCTAGATAATAGTGAACCTCTTAAAGTATAACCAGATGATTCGGATGTTTTTAGAAACAGATCATAATTCTTATTATAGAATCTTGGTCTTGCTTCTTGACTTCTTTCATCGATAGAACAACGATAATCTAAGTTAGTAACATCACCAACACCGTGTCCAGTAAATGTATCAACCACAAATCCATTTTTGAATCTATCGTTACCATTAGCGTCAGTTACATCAAGAGAAGCTGTTTCTCTTTCTAACATATTCAATAGAGAATAATATTCAATCTTTTCGATTCTCTTCTCTATTCTTCCAATATCCCTCATTGTGTATCTCTTATTATCAATATAATTCAATTCAATATCTTTATTATTGAATGTGTATGGATTATATTTGATTCTGTAGAGAGTCATTCCATTATCTAAATCATCTGGTTCCTTAGGATTTAGATTTGCATTACCCTTCAGAACTTTAAAAGATCTATCTGTAGTTGCAACAATCTTATCAATTCTTGGTAACCAGAATGTAACATCAGCATTCATATTGGAACCAGAAATTGGAAGTACTGTTGATTCATATGGTCCAGAACCTATTAAAGCCGAGGAAGAATTTCTTACAGGTCTAAAATCTACACAGTTTCTCAAATCAAAAGTCTTACCTTTTGAAGAAGTAAAAGATGGAATTAGATCATATGAAGGATATGAATCAACATTAAAATAACCAGAACCAGTATGAGTGAAATATTCAAAGAATACACTTATTGCACCAGTTACTGTTTGTCCAGGAGCTAACGATAGAGTGCTGTATTCATAAGTAAAGTCACGTTGTCCATTATCAAAAATAAATTTATTAGTCACGTCTTTTGTTGGGTCAAACCAATCAGATTGTGAAGTTGAATTTAAAATCTTATGTATTCTCAAACCATCTGGAACAGTTAGGGATAAAATATTATCAGTTACAATTGCTGTTGAAAAGTATTTTCTTCCTGAAGCAAGTGAATTTGTATTATATGTATAAGAAGAAGTTGGTGGAGCTATTTCATAATATGAAGATGCATCTGGAATAGCCAAGAAACCTGTTGCCCCAGATATAGTTGCAATCTGAGTGGTTTCATCATAAGCAGTAATTAAGAACCCAGTAGCGCCAGACATAACACCAGTTCCAGCAATAATCTTAATTAATCCATCTTTATAATAATCAGTTGTTGAAGTATTTGCTGTTGATGCCAGACGAATTGTGGTCGGTGTATTGGGTCCAATTCTAGCATAACCAGTATTAGTTTTTGGATTTACTAGAGTTTTAACTCTTGGAGTTGTAGAATTAGGATTTACAGTATATACTACTGCAACGTTTGTTGGTCCAGTTGCACCTAGATTGATTGTACCAGTTCTATTAACATTAGAAAGTGATAATGTAAAATTAGTTATTTGTTCTCCACTTAAAGTGTTGACAACCAAATAATGTGTTTCTTTTGTTGTTGTATCAGTTCCAGTTTGAAGAGTTTCATTTGTTCCAACAGTCCAAGAAAAACTAGTAGTAGAAGCTTGTGTATATACACCCTTATATTGATAATCTGTATCTGTAGATACAGTAAATGTTCCAGGATTTAGTGGATCTTCAAGACGGAAAGTTCTGATAGTTTGCAAACCTGTTTCAAATACATAACTTGCAGTATCAGTTCCGTATAGAACACCAGTTGATCCTGAAGCTGGAGCAACTAGATCAAATTTCTTTGTTGTTCCATTAGATGATCTTAAAGATCTAACATCTGTGAAACCTGCACCTGCAGTTAAATAGATTGCAAATAGATATAATCTGTATCTAGGAACAGCAGATACAGTTGAATCGTACTGAATAGAAGAAACTCTACAAGTTCCAATTTGTGATCCGGCTGCATTATAGAAATATAATGTTTCTAGAGATGAGATATCAGGATATCCTCCAACTACTGTTACAATAACATAATTTCCATAATTCATTCCAATATCGAAACCGTTTTGTGTTTGATCATCGGAATTAGATCTTGGTTTATCTAGATCTAGATATTGTCTTGCAATAGTTTCGAATTCGTACCCTTTAACATAAGCTTTACCAGGTTCGATATAAGCTCTCAATTTATTTGTATCTGATGGATGATTCTGAACATCTAACAAGAAAGGTTTCACAGTATAATCGCCAGATTCATCAAAAGTTCTTCTTGCTAGAGTCTTTTCGATTTCAGAGTAAATAGGTCTTGTTACTTGCTTATATAATTGCCCTTCTCTAACTTCTAGAAGATCGATAAATTTATCAGCTTCTTCAGTGAAGTCTAAAGCTTTTGAAGTCAATGTTAGATTAACTTTTAATCTATGTGCACCAGGTGCAGCATAATTATAAGAACCTGTCGCATTATCTAACAGAGACTCATCATCTCCCTCATCAATAAATGTGATTTCAGATAAGAGACCTGCTTTCGCATTAGCTAATCTAGTATATTTTTCTAGATAAGTTGTTTGTTGTGGACAAATTACAAAGAATCCTTTTGTATAGAATATACCATTATCGATAGAAGCTGTAGAAGATGGACCACTAATAACTCCAGAAGCAGCTGCTAAACAAGATCCGCCCTCCGCAGCATTAATCGTTTCACTATATTCATCAAAATCAGTACCATTGAGTGGTTCAACAATAAGAGTTTTAGGATCAGATCCTTCTTTTTCAGCAATAGCAACAACTAAAGCTTGTGCTCCAGTAGTTCCGCCTGTTATTTTCTTATTAAGAAAACTGGAAATAATAACTTCATCGCCATTATAATTATCTTGAATCTTAATATATTTTCTAGTCTTGACATTAATTGTTGTCATTCCACCGACAACAATTGAACCTTCTTTAAAGATATGATTTCCAAATCTTTCTACTTGAGTTTGAAGAATAGACTGCAATTGATTCAATTCTCTAGCTTGTACTGCATATCCAGGTCTAAATAAAACACGTAGAAAATCTTTAGTCTCTGGTGAGTAATCGTCCCAATATGGTGATGAATTTAATTCTGAAATTGCTGGCATTTAATCCTCTTAGAATTGAATAATAACTCTAATATCTTCAATTTGTTCGACGTATCTTGAGAGCGGAGTTCTATTTTCTACATATATCACAGTTCCAGTATTTGGATGAACACCAACATCAGTAATACTTGATGTAGTAAAGGTAGAAGAACCAGTTGTAGTTGAAGTCGCTGCGAAATACGGATAATTTACAGATGCAGTACCAGTTCCGGAACCAACACCGGTGGCAGTGAATGTTACTCCTACATTATTCGAGGCCGCTCCGATCAGCGTGAAATCAGTAGTTCCGACTGTAACAATAGTATATGTAGAACCTGATACAAAGTTACCTGCTGTTGATGCTACTGTATTTGTAAGATTAGTTATATAAACTTTCTTATTAACAGTATCGTGTTGTACAACTGTTCCTTTTGCTGTTTCAGAATTAACAGTTCCTTGATAAATTGTAGTGTCTGCTGGAATTACTGCTGTTCCTGATATCGTCTCATAATTTAAAATGAGGCATTGATTGATAACAGAAGAAGTAGCTAAGAATCCGTAATAAGATGTATTATCTGGAAGAACGTCGAATGGTTCTGTGACAGTTAATAGTTTTGTTGATCCTACATAATCTTCGACTGTTCTCAATTGTCCTCTACCTTTTCCAGAGTATATATAAATTTTCTTCCCATTGTGGAAATCGTTTACTGCAGAATCTGTTGAAGAAAGCGTCATCTGTGATGTGGTTAAACCAGAAGTTCTTGCTTGTGCTTGTTTCAATGATCCATAGATTAATGGGTCAATTATAATGCCAATTTTTCTATATTCGTTCGATGATACAATTACACCACCTTCGTCGCCAGAAAATTTAGTTTTTGATAGTAGATTAAATGCACCCAATTCTACTACAGGATCCGAACCATGTCCACCAAATGGAGATATAATTGCCTCAGCTGCAGCTCCAGAACCGGATCCTCCAGAAAATGTAATAGAACATTCACTATAACCTGAACCTGCTGCAAATATTTGAATTTCCCTTAAAGCATTACTTGACATTCTAGCAATAGCAATCAATCCAGAACCATTTCCGGTTGCAACAACTTTTGGTGAAATGAATGCTCTCAAGCTTCCAGTAACCGAACCGCTCAACGTTAATGTATTTGTGGAACCAACATAATCAGTTACTTCTACAACTTCTTGTACAACACCAGAACCATTTTTAGTGTATAGATAACATCCATTATAAACATCATTTGTTCCACTTGGAGAACCAGAAGTTATAGCTATAGAAGCTCCTGAACCGCTGTAAGTGAACCCTTGTGTATTAGTTGTATTAGAATCATCTGTTGCTGGTAATATATTTGTGTAAGACGATCCTGAATTTGTTACTTTGATATTATACACACCACCAGGAACGGCATTAGTAATGATATCCCAATTGTCAGTTCCATCATCTTCAGTTAGGGTACGAACTGGAAACCAATCAGTCGTTAAGAATTCCGAAGCATCTAGAGGCTTCAGAGTATACATATATTTCCAGATATAACCATCTGATAGTGGTGTGTATGTATCAGATCCTATAAATGCCACTGTAGTTGGTTCTACTGTAGAAGCAACTCCATAAGGATTAGAAGGAGTTGCTCCATTATCTACACATTTATACACTCTATAATCATCAGATACCACATAAAAAGGATAATATTCATTTGTTGAAATTGTTCTCTTAGTTAGAAGATCAGATAGATCTACTTTATCAGAATACGCTTGATATCTTCTATTTTCTTGCCAACGATATAAACGAATTACATTTACGCAATTTGAAATAGAAACTCTCTTGAGATATAACATTTCATCATGCGCTTCTGGTTCAAGGGTAAATGTATCGTAAACAGAAGGTGGTGTTAAATCGCCTTCAGTCCAACTAGTTGGCTTAGAAACAAAGAAATATACTGATTCGTCTTCGACTGTATTCTTGAAATTATTAAGATTTTTGTGTCTCAAAGAAGAACTTAGAACTGTAGGCATGTTTTATTTAATCCCTTTTAACTATTTATAATGGATATGTTTTAATGATACAACCAATTGGTTGGTTTATAGATTTCCATCCAGAATACATTTCTGAACCAGTAGAACCAATTATATTGATATTAGAATTATTCTTAGATCTAGACAAATAATTTGTATTATTCAATTCATCAGATTCTTCATCTTTTTCTACATACAATATCTTATTTATACGATCGTATTTGATAACTCTCATCTTATTGAAAACGAGAGGATCTGATATTGACTGTTGCAATAAAGTTTCGCCATATTCGAAGATTGGTTGAGGTTTACCAGTAAATGTAACTGTAAAAGATAATGTATCTATTGTTGGTTTATCTAGATATATTTTAGTTCCGGATATTTCTTTTATCTTTGTATTAATATTAATTCCAGAACCAGAAACTGATTGTCCAACATACAAATTATTTCTATCAAAAGAAATATCATTTAGAGTAATATAATCTAAACCAGATATACATGAACATGTGGTTGTTATAGTTGTATTATCGATATAATATTGATAATTACCAAACATAGAATATCTTGATATCGAATCAACACTTACGGCAGAATTTAGGGGCGATAAAATAATTTTAATATTCGCACCAGTTCCAACTATTCCTGTTGCTCCAGGAGATATAACAACTTTTGGTTCATAAATATAACCTCTTCCGCCATTTGTTGGAACTATACCCGTAATTTTTCCTGTACCATCTACACTAGTAATAGTAGCAGCAGCACCAGTACCATAACCACCAGAAAACGAAATTGTGTTTGCAGTACTATATCCTACTCCTCCAGAAGAGATGCTTAAAGAAAGTATACTGCTACCATAATGATCGTCATTATAATTTGCACCAGAAGGTCCAGTTGCTCCACCAGGATAAGGATATAGATCAGGATAAATGAAGTATGTTGAATTGCCAGGTGTTATAGTTCCTGTAGGATATCCATAACATTCAACTGTATTTGTTATCTCATCATATTCTTTAATGTTAAGTACACTATTCGTTCCATCTCCTGAAGAAATAATTAAATTGAAATTCTTATAAAGATCGTTTTGAGGATGTAATTTGTGATCTCCAGAACCAGGTGCAATATTAATAAATCCAGTAGCACCTGTTGCTCCTGATATAGCATTATTGTATGTATCAGCCAATTGGATATTATTCGAATCTACAACAATTACATAATATGAATTTCCTGAAGATAAACCAGTTATATTTGAGTTACCATTATTATTATAAGTTAATCTATTTGCTGTAGTTAACTCATGTATAGGAATGTTAATCATATAACCAGTCGCACCTACTGATCCTGCAGGTCCTGTTGCTCCAATGATAGCAGTGGAACTATCAAATGTATATTTTGTAATTCCAGTTGCACCAAGGATTCCTGTGGCACCAGTTAATGGATTCAAAATATAAGCCAAATCATATTCAGATAAACCAATAGATAAACCAGTTGCACCTGGATCGGGAACTAAGAATGATCCGTAATTTGAAGATGATATCAAATAATTTTGTATCATTCTGAATGATAAAGAACCATTTGTTCCTGGATCAACTGTAGATGATAGAATAATTGTTTTGGTAGTTCCATCATAATCAGTAACAGTTCTTATTTGTTTTGTAGTGTCTGGAAAAGTTATGATAATTGTATATCCAATATATTCGTCATCTTGATCGGATAACCCAGTTTCTCCTAAATCTAATTCAGAAAAAACAACTGATGGTGTTATAACCACGGTACCAAATATATTTTGGAAGAAATCTGGAATACCTGTTCCAATATTTCGCACGATATCATTAACAGTTGGACCTAACATAGATTTTCCTGGATCCAATTCAGAAACAACAGGAAGAATGGATGTTTTGGCGTGATCTATTGGATAATATTCTAATCTAGCAGTACCAGATAATTGAGAACCAAAAGTATGTGTTGGACCAGTCGACCCAGAAGTTGTGCCTGAAGATATGACTCTATACCAATTCCCATTTGATTTCAGAATATCATCGGCAGAAACACCAGTAGAACCAGACCAAAAACGATAACCCGGATCATAATTAGTGAGATAAGTTTTACCATTTATTGCAGTTGCTGGTCCAATAATTGGTGTAATAGAATAATTTGTAGTGAAACCAGTTGCACCTGATATTGTTACTGTGGGAGAGATGAAGTAATCTGTACCAGTATTTGTTATATCAACAGAAGAAATAAAAACGCCTGTAGAACCCCAGGATAGAGTTACTGTTCCTGAGGCATTTGCTCCAGTTGCTCCAGTAAATACAAGAGAATATCCACCAGGAGTCATATAATTAGAAATACCAGCATTAGAAATAATACAATCTATAATTCCAACAGTGTGAACTGGTCCAGTTGAACCAAACTCAGCACTAAAATTAGCTATAGAATTACCTGTTATCTTATAGAAGTTTGAACCGTTATATATTATATCTCCATTATATCCAACAAATGGAGGATAATATTGTAAGATCATTGTTCCATTAGGATATGATCCTTCTATATGAGTTGGTGGGTTTGTTCCAGGTTCTCCAGCTTGTGTTACTAGATAATAATTCTCATTCCAGTTAACAATATCATTTAGCACAAATCCAGTGGCTCCAGTTTGTTGCCATAATTTTGGAGTAGTTTCTATTCCAGGATACCAATGATATGGATCAAAAGAATCTCTTACAAATTTATTTCTTCTACTTAGAACTGAGGTGAATGTTTGGATGTATTCATTGTAATCTGTTTCTATTAAAATTTCTTGTCTTCTATAAATTCTAACAATAGATCCTTGTGGTAATGCTGGAGAAAATTCTATTGTATTAGCATCTTGCATAGTAAAATCAGTACCATATTTTTGCAAAACACCATCTACATAAACAGTCAAGACTTTATCTGCAACACCAGATAGAATCAACTTAGCCGTTCCATTTGTTTGTTCGCCACTAGTGATAGATGGTGGTGTCGATCCAAATGTTCCTGGCCCAGAAACAATAAAGACATAATCATCAGATCCGGATCTTAAAAATATCTTAGTTGGATTTTCTAAAGTTCCTACAGAAACAATATCTCCGGCTTGCCATTCTGTTCCATTATTCAATAAAGAAGCAATATCGAAAGTCGATTGACCTAATGGATCAGTTACAAAATAAGTGTATTGTTCATAATAAGCATTATAGTTATCTCTCTCATCGTATAGAGATTCATCTCTAACAGATAGAATTCTAGAAAAATATCTTAGACCAGCAGGATGTATTGTTTTTTCTAAGATTGTTCCGAAGATTCTAGCAGATTGATCTGAAATAATCTCATATGAGAAATCTTGATAATATTCTGAATCTTGAATCTTCTTTGCTGAAGAAGGCTGTCCATCAGTTCCAATATAATCACCATCATATTTCAATAATCCAGAAAAATTAGCAGTAAATTCTGCTCCTTGACCACCTTCTGTATTCGAAGCAGTAATATTTGGTTGAGTTTGATAATTAAAACCGAAATTTTGAATCTTATAATCTGTAATAGAATTAACCGAAACTTGTGATAACGAATGAATTTGATGTAAACCAGTAGATCCTAATGAAACCAATAATCCTGTAGTTCCTGCAATAGCACCTGCGTAAGTTGTGTATAACTGAACGCCAGTTGACCCAGTTATTCTTGCGTAATAAGTTACACCATCATTTAGACCTAATGCTCCAGTTGCGCCTGCAGGACCAGTTGTTCCATTAAATGAATATAATAACCCACGTCCAGTCTTGAAATTGTGTGGAGTTTTGAATGTTATTGTCTTTGAAGATACATCTACATATGGTGTTTCTAATAACTTAGATAGAGAATGAACTTTTGTTCTTTCAGATAAATTATTCGATTCAACAGAAACCAATGATCCAGTAGTTCCTGCAATAGCACCTGCGTAAGTTGTGTATAACTGAACGCCAGTTGACCCAGTTATTCTTGCGTAATAAGTTGCGGATTCTTTTAATCCAATTGGTGATAGATATAATTTATGTGTTTGTACAGTTCCTGATTGAGAAAGTCCTATTAATCCTGTCGATCCTAGAGTAGAATTAAAGTAAGAATCATATAATCTTACATATCTTCCACGAATATCAGAATACATTTTCGCAGTTGCTTCTGCGTTTCCAGATGAAAATGTAATTGTAGGATTAATTCCATAACCAAAACCATGATCGGTAATTGTGATTGAAGTAATACCAGTTGCGCCATTAATTAATCCAATATTTGCTGTTGCTAATGCATTACGTCCTATAAATTCCCAATAACCTGTTGCACCAATACTATGAAGTGGCGTTGATGTAGAATTAGGAACTAATGCATAAGATCTGTAGAATTTAGTAGATACACCAGTCGCACCAGGAATCGCAAAATTGACTCCGATTATTGTTCCCTGAACAAATCCTGTCGATCCAATATTAGATCCAGTCGCACCAATGAAGAAACCAGTTGCACCATTATAGAAACCAGTTGCGCCTGTCGCTCCAGTAAATGGATTTGAAAATGTTATAACTGGTGCAGAAGTATAACCAGAACCTGGTTCTGTAATTTCCACTTCTGCAACAATCTTAGAATCATCGTTAAATGAAATTCTTACCCAATAAGTCTTATTATCATTTAAACCTATTACACCAGTAGCACCTTCAGGACCAGTTGCACCAGCAAACGAATAAATTACTCTATCCCCATCAGAGTAATTATGTAGATTATCTAGAATAATACAATCATTTTGAGCGTCAACATTTGAAATTATATCGAATTCTGCAATAGGAGTGTCTATTTCACTGTTATTCAAAGAATACACTACGGAATCGCCGTTACTATAATTATGTGATGTGTTGAATGTTATAGTCTTTGAAATAGTATTCACATCAGTTTTAATATCAAAAGATTTAGAGACTTCTCCAAATTCACTTGAAATATTTAAATATTTTGGCTCATCGATTACAGTTCCTACTTCAGTTACTCTTGCTAAGAATGATGAATCTGTGATAATCTGATCATCTATAGAATAATTTATGCCGCCATCTAAGATATTCAAGGAAGAAATACAAGGACGAATTACAGCAATAGATTGTTCTGATCTAGTTTTAGCATAAGAATAAACTTTAATTTCTTCATCATTTTCAAAAGTACCATTAATTTCATTTAATCTTAGTTCCAATGTCAATCCGCCGCCAGCTGCCACATCAACAACAGATTGAATTGTTGCAGTTGCACCTGAATCAACACCAATAATCCTTTCGCCCAGATAAGATTCAGTGAATGATTCTTCGGTTTCTGAAGGATTTGATGGATTAACACGTATAACAAAATCTTCCGACCATTTTCCATCAGATACTCTGAGCATATCTGTTTTAGGATAATAGATTTCTACATCTGAATCGAATAGAATTCTGAACAAGAATTGAATTGATTTCTCTGCACCCTTTGAATTATAGAATTGTTTGATGAACTTAATGAATTTTCTAACATCAACTTCTCTCGATTCAACTAAGTTATCTGTCTCAAGATACAATTTATCAGGAATATTTGGAATTAATTCTCTTCTTAAAGATTGTATACATCTCTCAATAGTTTCATCAATATCTCTAGAATATTGTGCTGCAGTTACAGAAGCATTCAATCCACCAAAATCTGTTGTGGTTACAGTTTCTAAAACAGCTCCAGATCCTCCGCCACCAGTTATAACAGCTTTAGGTTCTTCTTCTTTAGTATATCCAGAGCCAGGATTTGTTATGACAATTTTCTTAACTGCACCAGAATCTAAAATTGGTGTAGCACCTGCTCCTGATGCGGAACCTGCTCTTGGATCAGTTATATATTGGCCAGAATTATTCTTTGTAGCGAAATATACAACAACGGATTCCGGTCCGCCTTCTGTTACATATTTTGAAGAAACATTAGCAAAAGAATAAACTCCTGTTGCTCCGGAATGCCATGGTCCTGCAGTAAATTTGTGGGTTTGATCAATTATTGTAGAAGATAGATTTATTAAACCAGTTGATCCAACAGATAAAGCACTTGTTCTATCATAATACATTTTAACAGAGGTTGGTGAAGCAACACCAACCCAATAAGTTTGATTGTCAGTTAAACCAATTATCCCTGTTGAATTAGATGGTCCTGTTGCTCCATTAAATGAATATATCACTTCATCGCCGCTGGATAGATTGTGTGAAGTACCAAAAGATATCACATCAGTCGAACCGTTAGCTGAAGTTGTTGAAAATGTTTTTGTAATTGAAGAAGAAGTTGTTGATTCAGTTACAGAATAAATCTTATTATTGAAACTAAATCTTTGTCCTTTTGTATATGATGTATTTCCAGCCCATTCAGATACAGGATTGTAACCAGATCCGCCTTCTATAACTTTAACAGCAATTATCTTTCCTTCTTCAGAATCTAAGAAGGAATAATAATGTTCCATTAATTCTAAGAAAAGAGGATATTCTTCTCTGATATATTGAGGAATCTGAGATTTGATGAAAAATTTCTTTTTATGAGGAATATGCATTTATTACTCTACTCTCATATTTATGTTCACATCAGTATCGACGATTGCTAGAATATTATTTCTAGCTGACGCAACTGTGTATTCAACAGGTTCTGCAACAACATCTAAAGTGTTGTCTGTATTGACAACAGATGATGGTTTTAAATTTGTTATCTTAACTAAACCTGTATTATAATCTATCGTCCCTGCATTAGTTTTAACAATAACTTTGTTGCCTGAATCTATTTTGTAAATTCTAATTAAACCAGTTGAATCATCTTCTAAGAAGAATTCGTCATTAGTAGCACCCAACGTGGAATCATTTAAAGCTCTAAATCCGGTAGCAGATCTGAATGTACTTGCTCTTAAAGTATTTTGAAAATCTATAGTGTATGTAGATGTAACATCGATATTTACATTGACATTTTTTCTTAATTTGATAAGAGTATAATTTGAGATAATTGAATTAGCAGTTTTATCGATTTCGTTTACGAATTTAGAATAAGAAAATCTAGTTCCAAATTTTATCAATTCTTCTGAATTATACGACATAATCTTATCTAAGATAAGTGATTTCAATTCGGCAGAAGTATATATCGTTCTTTTCGCATTATATAGAACGGAAGTATTTATCTGTATAAAAGTGTAATCTGCATCAACAATTTCCGGAATCACAGTCAATATATTCTTTGTTTCTAATATATTGGTTAATATTTCTTGTTTTACTGCATTTGTAATTCTAAAACCATTTTTAGGTTTGAATGATATGAATACTTTTCCGTAAATTGGTGGAATATTTTCTTGTCCTCCCCAAACTGAGATAGATTCCGCTTGAGGATAATCTCTTTCTAGAAAGAATTTGTAATCTTCCGCTGTTACTGCTCTTCCTTGAGTTGTAAAATTATTCAAAGCATTAATACGAATAGATTCTATCGATTCTTCAGAAGCTCCACCATATGTAGTCTCTATGTTATCGAAGACGATATCAGAAGAACCAAATGATTCTAATCCGATTCCTCTACCAGCACCTATAGTATCTGACAGAGTCAATTTAGATATTCCGTTTGCTTTATCGCCAGAAGAAGTTTGGAATGAAATAATGATAGTTCCTGATTCTGGCTTCATTCCAAGAACACCATCACCAAATTGTATTACATAATTTCTATTAGTAGATTCAAATAGATAAAAGATTTGTGATTCGGAATCTAAGATAGTTATATCTGAAACAAGATTATAAGTTTGTAGATCTCCAGAAGTTCCAGCTTCTTGATTATAAACTTCGATAGATTCTGTATCTATATTGAAATTATTGATATAAAACTTATCTACTGGATTTCCATCAGCATCTGTTGCGTTGTATTGTATGGATAATCTCGTTCCTTCACGCAATTCAACATCAGTAAAAGTATATCTATTTCCATCTGATATAGCTGATACTGCTTTTGTTGGTTGGAATATATAAGTCGTCCCATCAATATCACCGACAAATTTAATTGTTTTATCTAATGTTAAGGAACTATTAAGAGGATCTGTTGTTGGAATTCTAAAAGATATTTTTGTTTTTGACGACTTCTTAGATCTTGGCGCATAACCTAAATTCTTTGCAATAGAAACAACTGAAGATCTTAATTGAGCAGTGTCAATGAAATTTTCATTCATTGCCATATTAAGATATACTGCATTATAATGTGTATTATAAGCAAGTATATCCATAACAAGAGATAAACCAGATCCTTCGTAATTGTAATCAGTAAATGATGAATTATTCGCAATAAATGCAGCAATATTACCACGAATTGTTTCGAAATCTAATTCTGAAACTAAATTTACTGTTTTATTCGCCATGTTATCTGACTCTTTCTAAATTGACTCTTACTGATACCGGATCTTGAATATTCACAATATAGAAATAAATTTCTACATCAATGGAATTTAAATCTGAAGTTTCTTTTACATCTACTCTAATCAATTTTGCTCTTGGCTCAAAATTATTTATAACATCTTGAACAGAAGTCTCTATTATAATTGAAGTTTCTGATGTAATATTTTCAAAGAGAGAACCATATATTGCAGAACCTATTTCTGGATGAAATAATCGTTCAGAGAATTTCGTTAGAACAAGATGTTTAACAGATCTCTTTACAGCATCTATATCTGTTAAGGTGTATATATCTTTTGTTTTTGGATTTTTGGTGAAGGAAAGATCGATATCTTTGTATCTATTTTGGATAGTCGAAGCCATATTCGTATTTATTATGATAGAAATGGTAATGTTGGAATACTAGAAAGTGTATTGGAAGCTGTATTTAAAGTATCAATTGTTGTATTGATTGAAGCGTAAATTGTATAATATTCAGAATTTCTAGGATCTATTGCTGCTGGTAATTTAGGAATTTTCTTATCGCCTTTTCTTTTCTCATCAAATAGTTTATCTATTTTCTTGAAATTATTTGCAATAGCTTTGACATTATTTACTGTTGCTTCCATATTATTTGCTATATTAGCAACAGCAGCTGCAGTATTTGCAACATCATTAACTACATTTAATGCTGAATTCACATTTGTAATCACTCCAGTCGCATCAACTCCAAAAGAATTTATTGTACTTGCCAAAGAATTCATTGTAGATAATGAATTTGCAATACTCGCAGCATTATTATTAATATATTCGTTCATTTGATCGATAGAATCTTGCACTTCTGCTGTTGTATTATTTACAGTTATTCTTTGTTCATTCGAATCAACAACATCAACCCAATAATCAGAAGTTCTTGTCAATGATGCTGATTGAATCGTAAGTGTTGATGTGACATTATTTATAGCAAATAGTGATTGTTGAAAATTTGAAGGATTTAGATTTGTTGTTAGTGATTGTAATGTATTTGCTGTATTTTGTATTTGCGATACTTGTGATACTGAAGCAGTCAATGCAGAAGATAACTCATTAGAAACTAATCCTCTACGTTCTAATAAAGAAATTGAATCGAATGCAGCGGAACTAATTGATCTCCATGAAACGGGTCTATTGATGAATGGTGCAATTATATCTGCAATTTCTTGAGCCTGCGCAGCAGCATCTAGGATCTTCAACAATTTCGCATTATTGATTGGAAAAGAAAATGTTGGTAATTTCGGTAATGGCATATTTTTATGGATCGAAAGTTAACTTTATTGGGGGTAATGGATTTTCTTTTGGAAATTTTCTTGTAACAATCGGCGATTCTAAATTTATTCTTTTGAAAGATTTAAGATTGATTATATTTGTCAATGAAGTTAAATCTAATGACCCACCAGCAATTATTTTTGTTTCTAATTTTGAACCAACTGATGTAGAGATATCAGATTGAACTGTTGTATTAGTCGAACTATCAATTACTGTTTTAATTCCAGAAGAAATATTAGATTTAACTGATGAATACAAATAACAATTTGTTTGCGAAGTTATATTCATATTTAAGATAGAAGATAATCCCATAGATCGATTGGAAACTAAACTTATGTTTCCTTCTTTTGTAGTTGTAGTAAAATTTTTCTCTACTGTGGTATTCATACTTTCAGCACAATTCAATGTTATACTTCCACCAGATGTGAGATTAATATCTTTCTTTGCAGTTAGACTGATATTTTCTTCGCAAAATATCGTTGTATTTTTCTTTGCATGAATAGTCAATTTTTCATTCGCTTCTACGTTTATATCGTTTCCAGAGTATACATTGACTCTTCCTTCTGCAGTTATATTAACAGATCCTCTAACAAAGATATTATCATCATCTAAGATAATTGTATAATTCGTTCCATTGATCTTTGTTATCTTATGAGCTTTTCCTTCTTCTTCATAAACTTCATAGAAAGTTCCGCATGGGTGATATTCATGTATTCTTCTATGATCTTTAGTATCATCCCATTCTTTTACTATTCCACGTTCAGTTTGGAATACTTTATTAAATGGATATTTTGCTTTGTATGGTGGGTTTGGTTCTAACCATGCAGTATCTTGACCTTTTGGTCTAGGTTTACCATCGTTAGAAACTTCTTCAAGCGCAACTTTAATTGGTTTACCTTCATTAGCAAGCGAATTCTTTCTTATTTCGATTACTGTTTCTTCTATCTTTTCTGCTCTTGCTAATCTATTGGTATCAGATTCACCAATATAATCATCTTCAGGATAATGATTGAATGGATCAGAGAACCCAATGTTAGGTCGTGTTCTTTCTTGTGGAATACCGCCAATAGTTCCAAAAACTACAGGTTCTTGACAATTATCTCCATCTCTAAAGAAACCAACAACCCAAGTTCCTTCAACTGGTCCAACAGGAGTATCTCCAATTCCATTCATTGATGCAGAAGTTATGGGAAGAATCGGAAATGCCCAAGGTAAATCCTCTGTGGGAATTTTAGTTTTATCTTCTGTATGTAATCCAAGAATTCTCACACGAACCCGACCCAATTTCAATGGGTCGAATCTATCTTCAACAACTCCTTGAAACCAAACAAACCGATCATATCCTAAGAAACCATTAGCAATCATATTATCCGACCTGCTTTCTCAGTGTTTCTTTACAACATTCGATAGTCATATTATATTGCACTTTTGTTATCGTGTGTCTTATATGTGTTATGAGTAAATTACCTTTATAATACTCATCAAATTTAGTTTCACCACCAGGTTCTGGAGAAGGTAGATCGAAATAAACAACATCTCCAGACTCTAGAGTACAATCTCCTGGTAGAGTTATTCTAATCTTAAATAAATCAAGTGAAGCCAATCTATGTGTTCTTATAGAAGATATTCTTTCAGTAAAGTTTGGATTTTCTAATGTTCCTGTTGAATTATAAATGATTAAAGAATCTTTATAATCTTTAGAATCAAATCTTTTTCTTTTAGAATCATATACTCCAGAATACATTTTATTTTCTTCTAGATGATTTAATGAATCGAATTTATCTTCATAATTGAATACAGTTTTCGTCCATTTCTTATTAGTAATATCGTGTGTTAGAAGTGTATTATTAAACAACCCATTTGCATTATTTGTGATGGTATTAAATGAATTTACAACTTCATAATTGTATGCATTTGCATATTCGAAATTAGATCCTAGATTCTGATCTATATTTCCTGGTCGAAAATATATAATTTTTCTTGGGGCATATGTTAGCATATCATCTAATGAAAGAAACCAATATTTGCTGCTCGTTTGATCTGTGAATCTACTTAAAGTATAATTTTTTCTATCGGAAGATGTTTGTCCATCATTGTATAACGTCTGGAAGAAAAAGAAAGTTGGTTTGCCGTATGTTTCTGAAACTGCTCTCGAAGCCAACCAATTAATAGTCTTTAATGGAGTCCAATTAGGAATAATAACATTCGAAATACCAACTGTTTTTTCAATCTCATACGTTGTTTCTGTGTTAAAATCTAAGAATATTTTTTCGAGAATATTTGAGATAGTATTATTAGTAAACGATTTAGATATTCGAATATTTCTATCAAGAACAAATTCTTCTGATGTAAAGTGTATTTCGTATGATTGTGCACGCTCATTAATCATGGTTCTATTTTTAATATCAATTATTCTGCCAACAAACGTGAAGGATTTGGATCTCTTCTCACCAGAATCTTTATTCTTACTGATTGGTTTCTGAGAAGTATGCTCACCAACAGAAACTTGTATTACGATTATCTCATTTCCCATAATAGGAAGCGAGTTAGAACCAGATATTAAATTCAAAGCATCATCAACAGAAACCCATCCTGTTAGTGTTGGTGAATATATAGATTCAAATATATTGATTTCAGTGAAAATTGCGCTGATGTCAATCGTTCCTGTTTCCGAAATCAATGTTAATGATTTTATGTCAAAATTACCTGCTTGTATCTTTGCCATTTTATTGTGTTAGTGATCTAAATGTGTCTTCAAAAGTTTGAATGTAAGATGAATTGCAAACTAAGATATTTCTTTTTGCTTCATTGGTTTCAAATTCTATATCATAATTACTCTTAGGGTATTTCATAGTTCGACCATTTTCAGTTAATGGTCTTGAAGTTTGAGAATCTATATCAGTATATAGATAATTCACAAGAGGAACTTCAATGAAATATTCTGCATCTTCTAGAGGATCATCGGAATATCTATCATAAGCTTCTCTTATAAAATATTTGTGAGTAGTTTGTGCTGCTGAAATTGTTCCATATTCATCTACAATATATTGTTCAAATTCACCATAAGAAAGTGGAAAATCATAAAATCTATCTAATCTATTATTGATAATCATAATAGTCCAATAGTAATTTGGATTACCATATAATGAGTTGGAAATTGTTTCGATATTTTCGCCATCTTTTATAACATACTTGTAGTAGATGGATTTATCGTCAATGAGCGATTCTCTTCTAACAATTCTTACAGTGATATTTTTAAGAAGAAGATCGATGTTACCTGATGTGTCTAAGAAGTTTGGATATAGAACGTATGGAAATGGTGAGAAATATGACATATTTAATATTCTTCGTTCTGTTGTTCAAAATCGTCTTGTGTTAAAATTTCTGTTTCTTGAAAATCCATAACAAGTTCAATTTCTACTGGTGCTCCATCAGAATCTTTGAAAGTTACAAAATTTTTACCACCACCATAAGAAACTTGTAAATTTTTAAGAATACATTTCTTAGTTCTGAACAAATATGTGTTATTCTTACCAGAATTAAAAAATAATAATTCAAACTCTGATGGATATTTAAATAAAAAACTTCCTAATGTTAATTCTGGATGCATTGATGCTTTCAATGTTTTAATTATGTTCTTTATTGCTTCAGAATCAGATTTTTTCTTTGCTATCAAATTGTATGTGATTTTAAAATCTCTAAACTTAACACCATTCAATAGTAATTCTTGGTGTGGATTTATAGCTAAACCTGTTATGGCCGAAGACGCTTGACCTATTTCTTTAGTCGGAATACTTTTAAAAAACTTATCTAAACCTGATGCAATTACTGCTTTTGTTGAGTTCTTCCCTAAAACTTTGGATAAAGTATCAGCTACTGCACCAACACTTTTACCAATTAATGATGAACCCAAACCAGTTAGAGAAACGTCTTCATATGAGACCGAATAATTTGTTGCAATTGACAGCGGTGTTGGTAAAAAAATTGTTGTTTTAACTGAACTTGTTTGCGATTTACTTCTTATATTAGATGCTTCTGGCTGGCCTAAGAAAATATTATTCATTGGTAATCCATCAGCATTATACACACCAACTTGAGAAAAATCGATATTAGAAGCAGTTGTTTCATATATTTTTATGCACAATTGATTTGTACCAAATCTCTCTTGCATATTTGTAGGATAAGTAATTTTTTCCATACTCTTATTTATTGAATAGTTCTTTCTCTGTTAATACAAGAAAATTCATATCATATTTCTTAGCAAAGTCTTTTGCAGCATTCCATTTTGCTTGATTTATTACATAAGTGTGTACAGAAGATATATATGATTCTGTTATTCTCTTAGGTCTTTTTGGTTCAATAGTTTGATTATATGGTTTGACTTCAATCAAATATTTCTTCAATGATCCTTCTTTTGTTCTCGCTTTAAAATAGAAATCAACAAAATATCTATGCATCCTATTATCTATTGGAGATAGATAAGGCACAATAACCTCTTCCGATCCGTATTCTAAAATAGATTGATTGTGGTCTAGATACTTCAAAAATCTCAATTCCCAGGTAGATCTCCAGATAATATTGGATGAATCTCCTTTATATTTTTGTGGGTATTTTGGAGTGTATTTTCCCGAATATGCCATATTTGTATTTATTATAAATAATAAGATATGAAATCATTAAACGACTTCAAAGCGGATTTAGAAAAATTTGGAACAGTCAGACAATCTAGATTCGACATATTACTACCTAACGAAACTGTTAATCTATCATTTCGCTGCGAATCTTTAAATATTCCTGGAATACAAATTCTAACAACAGATTTTCATCTATATGGCGGCGAACCAATAGTTAAGATTCCAAATGGAAGAGCAAATGATGAAGTTCAAATGACTTTTTTGGTAATGTCCGATTTAAGAGATAAGTATTGGTTTGAAGAATGGTTACACAAAATCTCTAATTTTGAGAATAATAATGTAGAATATTATGATGATGTTGCTAAAGATATTTGGATTAATGTATATAATGAAACACCAAATCCTAAACCTACAGATGCATTGGTTACGCCATTAGGTGGATCTGCGCAAAGAGTGACATTCGAAGGACCAGACACACTAAAACAAGTGTATGTAGTAAAATTAACTAACGCAATTCCAACTAGAGTCGAAATGATTCAAGTATCTTGGGCGGATACTGATCAATTAATGAAATATACAGTTAATTTTTCATACGAATCATTAAAAATAGAATCTTATGCAAATAGAACAGGAAAAACTTTTCAACATTTAGATAAAGTACAAAAATAAGGATAAATTATGTTACCTAAATTATCGCATCCAAGTTATGAAGTGAAGATACCTTCTAACAAAAAGATTTATAAATTCAGACCATATACAGTTAAAGAACAAAAGTTTTTGCTTATGATGCAAGATTCCGATTCAATCGACGATTTAACTAGATGCATTACGGATCTCATAGAATCTTGTTCATTGACACCAATTTCTACTGATAAGTTGACTTATTTTGATATAGAATATTTGTTCTTGAAGATTCGTTCAAAATCAGTTGGTGAATCATCAACAGTCTCTTATAAATGCAATAATCAAATTGATGGCGAACTTTGTGATACTGTAAATGAATTGGAAATTTCATTGGATGACGTTGAAGTATCTTTCGAGAATTCTATTCCTGGAGAAATCAAATTAACTGAAGATATCTTTATTAAATTAAAATATCCAAACGCAAAATCTGCAAAAGCATTAGAACTATATAACGTAACAAAAGATATAGATTATCTAACAGAAGCCATCAATGAAGATTTGGAATCTATAATGGATTCCGAAAAAATTTATGACGATTTCACACAAGAAGAATTAAAAGAATTTCTAAATTCTTTAGATTTAACTGTATTCAAAAATATTCTTCAATATTATATCAATACACCAAAATTAACAAAAAATGTGCAATTTAAGTGTAGAAAATGTGATTACTCTGAAACAATTATTCTATCTGGTTTATCGGATTTTTTCGTATAGCAATTAATAATGATAATTTGATGAATTACTATATCAGTAATTTTACTATGGCACAATTCTATCACTATTCTCTTTCTGAACTTGACGATATGTATCCTTGGGAAAGAGAAGTATATTTGTCATTACTAAACAAACATATACAAGAAGAAAACGAGAGAAGAAAGAATGCCAAAAATTAGAAATACAAAAGATAAATTGAATAACTTGATGGATGTATTGGTCGCAAATTCAGAGCGCACCAATAAATCAATCGAATCAATATCAGAACAGATTTCTTCTCTCTCAGATCTTCTAGTTGCTGAAAGAACTCTTTCAACAAAACAATATCGTAAAGAATCTATATTAAAACAACGTTCCCTAAAATTAGAAACAGCAAATAAAGCATTTCAAGATGAGTTAGATGAAATAAAATCTAAAAGAAGACAAATACAATCTGAAATTAATTCTATTCTTGAAGAAGAAAGAAGAATACAAAAACAAGAAAGAAAAGCTGAACAAGAAAAATCGACTTATTATAGTAGAACAGCAAAAAGTGAATTTGAATCTGGCAATCTGATAAGTGGGTTGTTCTTATCATTTCTAGGAAGAAACGAAAAGACTGCAGAAGGAATTCAAGAAGAAAATAAACAAGCTGATAAAGAAGAAAGAGATCTAAGAAAGAAAAACCTAATCGATGAATTGACTGCTCTTAAAGAAGAAAGAAAACAGTTAAGAAATGATATTAAACGAGCATTCTCAGATGGTTTTGAACCACTAGTTAATTTAACTACATCAAAATCAGTTATTCAAGAAAATACTCAAACTCAAGATATGATCTATGAGATGAGAGATAAAACAAAAGAAGATAATTATAATAAACAAATTTTAGATAAAATTACAACTATAGATGATGATGTCACTAAGATTGAAAAATCGTTATTGGATCTCAATAAGAATATAAATACAACCACATCTAATTCTGGTATAGTAGATCTATTATCTTCTGCAAATCAACTCAAAAATTTACCAAGATTATTGAGACCATTAACACAAATATTAAGACCGCTTATGAATGTACTATCTCTTCCAGTTTTGGGTGGGATTGCTGGAGCAGTAGCATCATTCAGCGGTTTCTTTTCTTTATTAAATAAAGATCAAGATCTATACAATAAAAGAAAAGAAGAAGAACAGAAGTCAAAAGTAGAATCTGCAAAACAACAAACTGCAAGAGAAGATGCAATAATAAGAAGAGATGTAGATATAGAAATACAAGGAATAGAAGCTCGTGGAGCTACTATAACTCCAGATATTTTAGAATCTTATGCTAAGACATACGAACAGAAAGGAGAAAAAAAGAAAGCATTAGCATATAGAGAAAAAATCAAAGAATTAAAACCTAAAGAACAACAAATACTACCACCAACAGCTGAAGAAGCAACATATGACGCTGCTGATTATGATATGAAATTAGAGAAAGAATCAGAAGCAGTTATGGTTCAATCTCTTACTCCATCAACAGCAACTGTTGCAGAAAAAATATCCGAAGAATTACCGCTGTATAAGGCACCAGTACCAACTAAATTAGAACAACCAACAGTTCAACCCACAAAAACATTTGTAGCAAAAAAACAAAATGTTCCTACTAAATCTAGTATTTCAGCTCCAAAAGTTGGTGTAATTAAACCAAATATGGAAATTGGTATTATAGACAGAGCATTGGGTGCGATTGGATCTATTATTCCCACAAGCTTCGGAAGTTTAGGAACTCCTGCTATGGCAGCAACTACCATTCCACCAAAATATAAACCACAACCCATTATTCCTGTCAATAAAGAAGATAAGTTCGACTCATTAGTTAGAAAGTTTTCTATATCAGAATCACAAGGTAATACTGGAATAATAAATTCAATTGGAGCTGCAGGTAAATATCAATTCTTAGAATCTACTGCAATGGAACAAGTCAAAAAAATTGCTAAAGAAAGACCTGACATTGCTAAAAAATTCGAAGGAAAGACTTTTGCAAATTTACAGAATAATGAAGAATTTCAATCTCGTATTAAAAGAGGAGAAATCAAGAATGTATCTGAATTTATAAAAACAAATTATCCGGATAGTATATCCGCAACAGTTGCTTCATTATCGAATGAAGAGCAAGAAGCATTATATAAAAAATTCATACAACCTTTAATTGAAATAAAAGGAAAAGAAAATATAACATTCGGCGATATAAAGTCATATGGGTTTGCTTCTGGTAAATATCCAGAAGCATTAAAAAAAGGAAATATGAATCTACCAATGTATGATGTTAAGAAAAATGCGGAAACTTTTAAACAAAATAAAGAGTTCTTTAACTGGGATACAAATAAAGATGGAGTGTTAACTGCACAAGAATTGTATGATGCTACATCTAAGATGGAACCAAAAGTAAAACAGGTGGAAACTCAAACACCAAATATTGGTTCCAAAATATATTCTGCATCAGTTATGAATAAAGAATTGAATTCATCAATGAATAATGGGGCGACTATTATCGCCCCACAAACTAATATCGTAACAAACAATACTCAAACTGCTAATAAAAATGTAAGAGAAAAACCACAAGAACCTAATAACACTGCATTCTCATATATAGTCAATGCATTGACTTATTATGGTTTTAGATCTTAGAAGAAAGACTCTAAAGTAGAACCAACAGTTTGTACCTTTGGAGTCTTATCTCTTAGTCTTAATTCAGCATGACCAGTAGTCTTTCGTACATAATAAGTACAATAATTTGGATACTTCGCTGCTAAGAACTTAGCAGAGGTATCGATTCTTTCTGCTGTTCTTGTTTCCTGCATACCACCAGGTTCCTTGTAATAAGCAGATTCAACAGTGAGATAATTCACTCTAAGAACAATCCCATCATTGTCATAATACTTTAGAGTGCGTTCGAAGTCTTCCTTATCTTCAAGTTCTACCATAGCAACGTCAGAATGACGATTAATAGTTCCATAACAAGAACCAATGATATAATATAGACCTTCACCAATATTATCTTTCATGAAGAATGGATTAGAAGCAGCATAGATCCCCCAAATCCAAGATCCTTTTTCTTCACAAGTATTAAATGCCAGATCAATATACTTCAGAAAATCAGTAGTTTCTACTAAAGTCTTTTCGTCTTGTCTAAAATTAATAGCAACCAGATCGTCATCACACCAAACAATCTTCTGAAGGTGATCAAAGTATTTCACAATGAAGTTACGATTACCTGCAAGTGTAGGAACAGAATCAACAAAATTTGGAAGATATTCAGGATCAGACAAAACACAAGAAGCACTATATTCTTGTTTTTCTGATGGATCTGATAAGAAACAATAGATAGATGTAGGATCAACACCATTTCTCTTTAGAGTCTGAAGTGTTTTAGAAGCGAAAGCTTCAGCTCTTCTATATGATGGAACTGCGAAAACGATATTATTCATTCAATTTACTCCATTTCACTTTTTTATGTAGCGATTTACCAAATCCATTATATTGAATTATTAGATTAGGATTATTCCATTTTTCTTCTATATATTTAATATTATTCAATAAATTTTCTTCTTTCCTAATATTTAGATCATAACCACCAACTCCGTTATTTTTGTAATTGCCACGATTAATCATATGAAAGTTTACAAGAAATTTATTGAATTTCAATAGACCACCATATTTAATATGGTGCGCCACAACATAATCGAAATCTTCTATACAAGAAACATCGTTATCGAATCTAACATTATCTTGTGATTTATGTAAAATAAACTGACCGCTGATCATACCTTTCTTTGAAATAGAATCGTTGGCATAAAATGGATTTGTGTTAGAAGTTACTCCAGCGATATAATAAGGAGAAACAGATAATTGTGAATACATTTCGTCGATAATTTGAGACAAATGCATATCTTTGGATTTCTTCTTACCATTCACAATATCTAACACCTTAGAAGATATCCAATCATCATCCATTGTAACACAATATGTATTTCTATTAAAGGAGAAATCTAAAGCAGCATTCAACTGCTTCGATTTCATTGGAAGTGTTCCTTCAACAGGAATTACATTTTTTGCACCAGCTTCTTTATATGAATTTTCGCTTCCCTTTGGAACAAACCAAAAGTGTTCTACATCAGACAATACTTTTGACATTACAGGAACTGTAAAAGACCTATTTGCAGATTGAATCGTATATGTAATCATTAGATATCCAATACACCTGCTTTTCTACCATAAATCTTTTCTTCAATCTCGGCAGCAAATTCATGCAGACCATTATCTACTAGATATTTGTACCATTCTTCAGTATATTCCCATCCAGCTGATACACCATTCCATCTTTCATGCCAAAGAGGATGATTCTTATTCTTTCTTCTAGACTCGATGAAATTGTATCTAGTATCTTCATAAGTCTTAGACCTACAATCTGCCATTTTCTCACGCATATAACATACAATAGAAATTCTTTCATGTAAACCGGATTCTGAAGAGATTGGCGTGTTACCATGAATCTCATGAATATCCATAGCAAGAAAATCGCCAGGCTTCACTGAAACAGCTGCACGATATTCAGGGAAGATTAAATAACAACCATTCCAATCAACACCATTATAAGTTGTAGTTAGATTGCCAAATCCACCCTTGAAATCACCAGCATCTCTATGCGCCGCAGTACGATAATTCTTATTCACTGTTACAGTTGTATAAACAGATTCACCAATTCTGAAGGCTGGATCTAGATGAGACATAGCTTCTTTTTGAACTTCAAATCTTCCTGGAACCAATTCTCGGAATTGTTCAGAAACAGCTTCAATAAATGGAATTGCTTTTTCAAACTTCTCTTTATTATTAGCTGTATATGATGTTAGTCTACAATACGGTATCCTCGGATATTTGTCGTAGGAACCCGCAATACCAGAGAATACAGGATTAGCATAAGAAGTATCAGAGATCCAATCATTAATAATTTCTACTTCTTTCATACGTTCTTCATATGATAGAAGAGCAGTCTTATGAACCCAAGAATCAAAATCAAATCCTTCTGGTCTCTTAAGAGTTAACCAGACTCGACCTCGTGCAGAAACTTCTTCCGGATTCTTCTTGAATTTTTCATAAGCTTCAGCAATTGGATCTTCAGATGTAACTGTAGTCATAGAACCAGATAAGATATCAATCAATCTTTCTTGAAGAGCTGTAACCCAATCTCTTCTAGTAGATTTTTCAGTTCTAGGACCAGCAGCAATACCACGATTTTGAGATTCACCAGCAGCTTCTTTCAAACCTTCATAAGCCATCTGCACTAGCTCTGGTGGAAATACTCCTTTTCTAAATTTAAGAAGTAGATTATGTTCACCATTTTGGATAACATTTCCTTCTGCATCAATCGTATGTTCTAGAGGTTTGTATACATCACAATCTTCTTCAATCAACATATCATAATGATTATCGTCTAAAAAATGACCGAGAATTGATTCATCAGGATATTTCTTTTCTAAATAAATAGTTTTCATAAGAACCCTTTATATTATTATACCTTATATGTGTTGGTGTGGCAAGCTTGCCACACATATATTTAGACGGACGTTTCCCAAGCCATATTACAAATTACCCAATCAGTTACACAATTCTCTTTAGTTATAAGATGTTGTTTGTTTACAGCAATCATTCTAGAACACCAATAATCCCAATATTGAATAAGTATTTCACTTTCAGAAAGTGTTACAACTTCTGGAATCATCTGGTTATTCGCATCAATTGTATAATCAGCAAAAGACCAATATCTCATTCTGGAATTTTCCATTCTCCATCTTCTGTACGACACTTAATTATTTTGGCTTTCTTTTCTTCGCCATCTATCATGACTCTAATATCGAAATCTTTACATTCAATTTTGGAATTATCTTTATAAATCACTTCTTTAGATTTTGTACTTCTACCAATAACAAATCCCAAAACACCAACACCCAAACCTATTGCGGTTGCGGCACCTGCAGAAATACCAGGACCAGTATTGTAATAATTACGTGTGTATCTTCGATCCCTGATTGGCGTATAATGTCTTGAATTATAATGATAACGATAATGATTTCTATATCTAGAATGTACCCATCTATCTGCATATGATGGGATTGATATTAAAAATAATAGAATTAATTTAAGCGATAACAGAATCTTGTACATAATCCTTAATCTCTTCTTTCTTTAAGATCTTAACAGCAAAGATGTTCTCTAACAGAAAACTTCGATAAGCAGTCTTATTTAGATCAAAAGCAGAAAAGACATAGGCATTTGGTTTTCTAATCTTATCCGTCTTTCTTTCATACACAGGAATCATACTTGGATTTGTTGTGCAAGTCATGACTCGTGTCTCTCCATCTTTCTTAACGAAGGAGACGACACAAACATTTTCTAATAGAGACTTAGATAACCAATTTCGATATTCGATCATCTCTTCAACAGTTTTAAATGTCATCTATTTATTTTCCTTATCACCAAAATAACTTTTATGCTGTTCAATTACTTTTTGAATATTTAATGTATCGTTAGTATGATTTAGATGGATTAAAAGAATAATGTTATGAATTGCTTTATACAGATCTTTAACATTGTTTCCATCTTTCTTTCCATAACGTGCGAGATATTCAATTGCATTTGAAATATAGGACGATTCTCCGTGTCCGATTGCCATAATAAGATCATTTACTTGTATATCTTTACCGTTAACATAATGTAATTTATAAGTTGATTCAATATAATTCTCAACATCAATGATAATTTCTTTTTCATTGTATTTAAACATTTTAAAAATGAACGATTCCTTTCAGATGCGTACGCTCTTCCTTATAATTGAATTGCCAAGAACGAACTAAAGCAGGAATAGAATGAATAACTGCATTCTGTATCGCTTCTAGTTCAACGAACATCTTACCAAGCCAATAGAAGCTTGTATAATTAGTAGTCAATGCAACCACCACATGAACAATCAGAAACACCATAGTCAAACCAACAATCATATTCATAATAATAGTATCCTATACACCCCATAAATTGTCAACGTCTTCTTTTTGTTCTTCGGGTAAGATCGTCAACATTACTTTACAACTTCTGAACATATATCTAACCTTTTCTTCATGTAAGTGATAGATGCTATCCTTATCCTTGAATGCCATCACGTTTTTTGGTGAAACAATTACTCTCTTAATTCCAGACTGTATTATTCCACGACCACAATCTACACAAGGGAAATGAGATACATACATATCACAATCAAGTAGACTAACACCCATTCGTGCTGCGTTATATATAGCATTCCGTTCAGCATGTTCAATCCAATAATATTTCTCAGGTTTGGCCCACTTTTCTTTATCTTTGTCATTAAATTCTCTAGGAAATCCATTATATCCAGTTGTTCTAATCTCATGATCCGGTCCTACAATAATTGCAGAAGTCTTTGTAGTATCCTTGGATTTCAAGGATACTACATCTAACATATTTACGAAATATTGATCCCAAGTCATATTACTCCTAGAAAATAGGAATTGTTGTGAAATAAGACTTATCTCTATTAAATCTCAAACCAAATCCAGCTAATGCTGGTCTAGTGGTTTTAATCTTCACAGAACCAGTTTTTCCTTTTGTTAGAGGGAAAGCTACATCTAGAGTCAGAGCAGTTTGTCCCTTTGCAGGAAGAGTTACTTTATCGGTATGAACAACATTACCTAGATTATCATAAAAATTAAATCCTACTTCTTGTGGATAATTTAAATAATTCACTAGAGCAAGACCAGTTGAGAACGACCCATAATTATCATATGGCATGGTAAATGAATCACGGTTTGGAATTGAACTCGGAACAGTTCCTTCGAATACAGAATTTGAATATGTTGCTTGTGCAACAACACCAGAACCATATACAGTCTTAATATCCAAAGAACCTGTCTTCAGTGTAACTGTATCTGACATAACAACATCAGTAGATCCGTTTCCGGGAACAACCACAGAATATTCTGACATATAATTTCCATTAACAAAGAATGGCGAATTTGTTCCAGAAGGATCATAAAATTTCAAAGTAACTAAACTAATCCAATTAGATGTGTTAGTTAGTCTTACAGTTGTTGTCCATCCACCACCAGATGCGATATGTGGAATCGTAGGATCTGTTGAAGTAGTAAATGTTCTCGAATCGATTACTGTAAGATTAATACCAACAGAAACAGAAAGTGATGGAACATTTTGTGTAAACGAGACGGGAATACTGTATGTTCCTACAGATAAACCATTATTTACAATAGACATCTTTACAATCTGATTTGTTCCTGGTGGAAGAAAT
>Ga0208600_1000005_pt1 | contig 42887 bp, 49 predicted proteins | sample LakMenEpi08Oct12_FD_150681 | JGI IMG/M metagenome (GOLD analysis project Ga0208600, IMG submission 150681) | Freshwater microbial communities from Lake Mendota, WI - 08OCT2012 deep hole epilimnion (SPAdes) | ecosystem: Environmental > Aquatic > Freshwater > Lake > Epilimnion/Euphotic zone ... | reverse complement strand
TACTGGTGCAACTGGATTTACAGGATCAACTGGATTTACAGGATCAACTGGATTTACAGGATCTACTGGATTTACTGGTGCAACTGGATTTACAGGATCAACTGGATTTACAGGATCTACTGGATTTACAGGATCAACTGGATTGACAGGAGCTACAGGTCAATTCGGATCAACAGGATTTACTGGTGCAACTGGGCCGATTGGCGGTTCAAATACACAAGTTTTATATAATTCTAGCGGAGTCGCCACAGGTTCTGCCAATTTTACATTTGATGGAACTAGGGCAACCATTGCTGCGTTGACGGTAGATACAAGTACATTGTATGTTGATGCAACAAATGATAGAGTTGGTATTGGGACAACGAGTCCTGCGGTTATTTTAGATCTTGGTGGTGGAACAAATTTTGTTAATGGTGTAACATCTTATACTGGTATTTCACCAACTGCAAAAACAATACAAATATATGATGCCACACAATCTTTCTTAAATTTAGTCAGCGGTGTTGACACCGCTGGTGCAGTGCTAGGTGGAATATTTTTCAGTAGAAGTCTTGGTCAAGGCGATGCTCACTACAATGTTGCTGGAATAACTGCTTTACAAAATAGTACAGGAACAATTTCTGGTGGGGAATTATTATTTTATACAAAGGCTAACTCTTCACCTACAGAGAAAATGAGAATCAATGTAACAGGTGACATTATTTTCGGAAATGGGGAATCGAGTGCTACAACTACAGCAGCTACTTTAAGAGGACCAGCTAGAACAGGAACAAATGCTGCTGGTTCTAACTTAACTATTGCTACTGGCAATGGAACTGGAACGGGTGGTAGCGGATCTCTAATATTTCAAACTGCTTCTGCCGGATCTTCTGGGACAACGGCAAATACTTTAAGTGAAAGAATGAGAATCGACTCCTCCGGCAACGTCGGTATTGGAACAGCGAGTCCAAAGCAATTGCTGCATGTAGCTGGGCAAGGATTGTTTACAACTAGTACATCAAGTTATGACCCAGGTGATTCAGCCGGATCTGCGGTAAGAATCGGTTACAATACTGGTGGAGATTATGGATATGTAATATCCAACAATACTGGCGTAGCCAGTAAACGACTTCTTGTTGGCGGATCTACTGTTGAATTTCTAGTTAGCGGCGCAGAAAAAGGCCGTTTTAACTCTGATGGGAAGTTTGGTATTGGAACGACGAGTCCATTAACCACACTACATGTAGGTGCTGTTGCTGCCCTCGACGGCGATGTCACTCTTAGTGCTGGCACTAACATGGTGTATGCCACTGCTACTAGTGGGGCGGCGCTGACCTGGAATGCAACCACCAATGGTGGATATGCAAACACCATCATGGCTAGATTACAGCCTCGCCAGGACACTGGCGCAAACTACTGCTTGGATGTATTCTGCGGTACCTGGAACAACAACAACTCTGCTGGCACTGCTATTGCTACATTCTCAAGTTCTGGCAATGTCGGTATTGGAACGCAAAGTCCATCTAAGAAAGGTTCCGTAGGGACTGCCGGGACGGACGGCTTTGCGATCCAGTATTCCCCCACCTCGCAAGAAGTTTTTTCAGTTACGGCAAACACAGGGACTGGCGAGACAAAATTCTTTTGCGATACCAATTACTTCCAGACGTTCTACACGAATAACTCTGAAAAGATGCGTGTTAATACTGATGGATACCTTCTTGTTGGATACGCTTCTTCAAACGGATCATACAAACTCCAGGTTAACTCTCAGATATTTGCTACTAACGCAACCATCGCTACCTCTGATGGACAATACAAGCAGAACGTTGTTTCGTTGCAGTCTGGTTTGGACGTGATAGAAAAGCTCAATCCAGTCACTTTTAACTGGAAGGATCACGATATTCACAACTTTGAGAGTGGTACTCAGGTTGGCTTCATCGCTCAGGAAGTTAAGGAGGTTCTTGCGGATACTCCGTACCTGGATTCAGTCATCAAGCGCAACGAGCTAAAGCGAGACGATGGATCTGTTGAAGAATTCTACGGCATGGCGGATGCCAAGCTGATCCCCGTATTGGTCAAAGCAATTCAAGAACTGAAGGCAGAGATTGACCTTCTGAAAGCAGGAAATTAATGGCTATCACATACGATTGGATCTTCAACCCCTTTGATTCAAGGATCGACTAGATGGATCAAAGAACTTTCTGAACAAAATAAACAGTTATTAGAAGAGATAAATAAATTAAAAGGGTAATATATGGCAATTAATTTTACGTGGCAATTCAGCAACTTCAAAGTCAAACCAAGTTTGGATGAACTAGAAGATGTATTGGTTTCCTATGAATGGCGAAGAGGAGCAAAAGATGGAGAGTATTTTATAGATTGTTATGGTTTATTATCTCTATCAGATCCTGACCGAGATTCTTTTAAAGATTATGAAACTTTAACAAAAGATGATATAATTAACTGGACTATTTCCAAATTAACACAAGAAACTGTTGATAATTATGATTTAAGTTTGGTGTCTCAGATTGAAAATTTGAAGAATCCGCCATTAATAACCAAACCCGTTCCTTGGAGCGAATAAAATGATCGATGATAAATTGAATGAAATCTTCGATATAGAGTCTACACCAAATCAATCAGATATCATTAAAAACGTCCCACCAGTACGAGAAGATATTGATGAAGATATTGAAGCAGCAAAAAAGATACATCGTGATCTAATGGAAAAATCACAAGATGCTTTAGATAATCTGATTGAATTTGCAAAAGCATCTGAATCACCACGTGCATATGAAGTTGTTGCCAATCTTATTAAGACGACTTCAGAAGTTGCAAAAACACTAGTAGAAATCAAGAATAAAGAAACAAAAGCTAAACCAGAAATTCAGAATAATACACAGAATAATCTTTTCGTCGGTTCAACTGCAGAATTACAGAAGTTCTTGAAAGGACAAAAAGAAGATGTTTAATACAGGTGATAAGAATTATTATCTAAATCCACAAATAAAAAGATCTGGATTATCGGAAGAATACACCACAGAACAGATTCAAGAGTATGTTAAATGTTCACAGGATCCAATATACTTTATAGAAAATTATGTAGAGATTAATTCTCTTGATAAAGGATTCGTGAAATTCAAAACACGTGGTTATCAACAAGATCTAATAGAAAAATACCATAAAAATAAAAAGAATATTGTACTTTCAAGTAGACAGAGTGGAAAAACGATTACTACTGCATCATTCATTCTTTGGTATATATTCTTTAATCCTGATAAGAATGTTGCAATTCTAGCAAATAAAGCTGCAGTAGCAAGAGAAATTCTAGCAAGAATAGTTGCTTCTTTCGAACGAATACCATTCTTCTTACAACCTGGTGTTAAAATTCTAAATAAAGGTTCTGTAGAATTGGGTAATTCTTCTAGAATAATTGCATCTGCAACTTCAGCATCCGCAATTCGTGGTTTTTCAGTTTCGTTACTTTATCTAGATGAATTTGGTTTCGTAGATAATGCGGAAGAATTCTTTAGATCAGTTATTCCAACAATTTCATCGGGCGAAACAACAAAAGTTATTATTTCATCTACACCAAATGGGTTGAATCTTTTCCATAAATTGTGGAAAGATGCTATAGATGGAAATAATGATTATGTACCGACAGAGATAACTTGGGATCAAGTTCCAGGAAGAGACGAATCTTGGAAGAATCTACAAATTGCGCAACTCGGAGAACATGGATTTAGACAAGAATTCGGAAATGAATTTCTTGGATCTTCGAATACTCTAATTTCTGGATATAAATTGCAATCTCTAACTTGGGAAAAACCAAAATTAGATTCTGATTCTTTAATTATTTTGGAAGAACCTATTCAAAATCATAATTATGTAATTTCAGTAGATTCTTCTAGAGGAGTCGAAAATGATTATTCAGTTGCAATTGTTATCGATACAACACAAATTCCATATAAAATAGTTGCAAGATTTAAAGATAATACAACTAGACCAATACTTCTACCGAATATCATTGTTGATTTGGCAAAGAAATATAATATGGCATTTTTGTTAATAGAAAGAAATACAGTAGGACAAACAGTTGCAGAATCCTGTTATTGGGATTTAGAATATGAAAATATATTCACAACTATTCCAGGAAAATCTGGACAAGAATTACGATCATCATTTTCAAAATCAAATAAAATCGGTGTTGAAATGACTTCACAAGTGAAAAGATTGGGTACTTCTATTCTAAAAACGCTTGTTGAAGAAGATAAGTTAATTAATTATACAGAAGATATTGTTAATGAATTATATTCATTTATTAATAAACATGGTTCTTGGGGTGGAGAAGCAGGAAAACATGATGATCTTGTTATGTCTTTAGTGTTGTTTTCTTGGGCGACAAACCAATCTTTCTTTAAAGAAATAACAAATTCTGATTTAAGAAAATCGTTTTTCGATTCACAGGAAGAATCTGTAGAAGAAATCTATTCTTTTGCTGGAATTACTACTGGATCTGAAGAAGAAACTGCAGATAATTCTTGGTTAATTTAGAAAACCCTTTTTTTATAAATATAACTAGAAATATATATTCGAAAGAATAAAAACCTCTCAACAAGGAGAAAAATAATGGCTTTTCAGCTTAGTCCAGGCGTAAATGTTTCTGAAATCGATTTAACAACTACGGTTCCTGCAGTTGCAACTTCAATTGGAGCAATTGCTGGCGCTTTCCAATGGGGCCCAGTTTTAGAAATAAGAACAATTTCTTCAGAAATTGAATTAATAGATACTTTCTTTAAACCAAATAACACTGTTGCAGATACTTTCTTTTCTGCAGCAAATTTCTTACAATATTCTAATGCTCTAAGAGTTGTTAGAAATGTTGGTACTGATGCTAGAAATGCAACAAATGGCGCTTCTGGTATTTCCGGATTGACTATTGCAAATGCTGGTGTGTCAAATAATATGGCACCAGGAACTTTTGCATTATCATTTACAGGTGCTACTGGAGCAGGTTCTGGTGCTGCTGGTACTGCAACTATATCTTATGGTGCAACAGGAGCAATTGTTTCTGCAGTAACTCTGACAAATGCAGGATCAGGATATACTTCTGCTCCAACAGTTGGTATTACAGGTGCTACAGGATTTACTACAAATTTCTCTATCACATCATCAACTGCAAATACTTTAATTATTAAGAATGAAACTGATTATCAACAAAATTATATTTCTGGTTCAGCTTCAGCTGCTGGTACTTGGACTGCAAAGTATCCAGGAATCTTAGGAAATTCTCTGAAAGTTTCAATTTGCGACTCTCAAACTTTTTCCAGTTGGACATATAAGAATGCATTTACAGTAACACCAGGAACTTCTGATTATGTATCTACTCGTGGTGGTTCTAATGACGAATTGCATGTTATTGTTATTGACGAAGATGGTGCGTTTACTGGAACGCCAGGAACAGTATTAGAAAAATATGCTTTCTTATCAAAAGCTTCTGATGCTAAGACTGAATCCGGAGAAACTAATTATTATGCAAATGTAATCAATACCAAGTCACAATATATCTGGTGGACTAATCACCCTTCAGTTGGTGTTGATTGGGGTTCTGCCTCAACTGGTATTGCATTCGATCTATCCGGTCCTCTAACTGCTTCATTATCTGCAGGAGTTGATGCAAATACATTAACTAATGGCGAAATCCAAGCTGGTTATGATCTATTTGCCGATCCAGAAACTATTGACGTAAATCTAATTATTGGTGGATCTTCAAATACTACTGTCGGAACTTATCTAGTCCAATCTATTGCAGAAAATAGAAAGGATGCTATTGTGTTCTTATCACCAGCCAAATCAGATGTTGTAGATAATAAAGGACAAGAAGTAACTGACATAACAACAACCAAAAATGCACTACAATTGTCATCATCTTATGCTGTTTTTGATTCTGGTTGGAAGTATCAATACGATAAGTACAATGATGTATTCCGCTGGGTTCCTCTAAATGCAGATATTGCTGGTCTATGTGCTAGAACCGATCAAACTAACGATCCATGGTTCTCGCCAGCTGGATTTAACAGAGGAAATATCAAAAACGTTGTGAAGTTGGCATTCAATCCAGATAAGGCTGATAGAGATGATCTATATAAGATCGGCGTCAATCCTGTGGTAACTTTCCCAGGACAAGGCACTATCTTATATGGAGATAAGACTCTTCTTTCTAAGCCTTCTGCTTTCGATAGAATCAATGTTCGTAGATTATTCATTGTTCTTGAAAAGGCAATTGCAACTGCTTCTAAATTCTCTCTATTTGAATTGAACGACGAATTTACTAGAGCACAATTTATTGGATTAGTTGAACCTTATCTACGAGATGTGCAAGGTAGAAGAGGAATTATCGATTTCAAGGTTGTGTGTGACGAAACCAATAATACTCCTCAAGTAATTGATTCTAATTCATTCGTTGGTGATATCTATATTAAGCCAGCAAGATCTATCAATTTCATTCAATTGAATTTCGTAGCTGTCAGAACTGGCGTGGAATTTTCTGAGATTGTTGGACAATTCTAATGATGGGAGGAGAAATCCTCCCATTTCTAACGAATAAATAAGAATAAAGGATTTAAACACATATGCCATTTAACTTAACAAATTTCAAAGGAGCGTTTGCTGCAGAAGGCGCAAGACCTACTCTGTTTGAAGCAGATGTTTTTGGAGGAGGGATTGGTCCAGACTTCAAATTCCATTGCAAGGCGGCACAATTACCAGGAAAGACAATAGGAATTGTTGAAGTTCCTTATTTTGGTAGAAAAATTAAGGTAGCTGGTGATCAAACGTTCGCAGAATGGACTGTAACTGTGATGAATGAAGAAACATTCAATGTCAGAAACGCATTCGAAAGATGGATGAGTGGAATTAATGCTCATGTTAGAAACGTGAAAACTGATGGTGGTTATAAAACAACTACAGCTCAAGTTCGTCAATATTCAAAAGAAGGAACTGTATTAAAGAGATATAATTTCGTCGGAATATGGCCTTCTGATATTGCACCAATAGATGTTTCTTGGGAATCTAATGATACAATTGAAGAATTTACAGTAACTCTTCAATATGATTGGTGGGAATCAGTTCCTAATATTAATTAAGGATTCACTGAATGTTTGATTTTTTTGGTTTTACTATCAAGAGAAAAGGTCCGGAAGAGGAGAAAGAATTACTTTCTCCTGTTCCACCACAATCTGACGACGAAGCTACTATAGTAACTTCTAGTGGTGGTTTCGTCAACACATCGTTTAATACGGAGTTTTCTTCTTCAGATAAGAGAGTTCTGATAAACAAATATAGAGAACTTTCTCTTATGCCAGAAATCGAATCGGCAATTGATGAAATCGTTAACGAAGCAATTGTTACCGGAGACCCAGAATCTCCGGTCGGAGTTATTTTAGACCGTCTTCCTTTTTCAGAAGATATTAAAGAAGTAATACAAGACGAATTTTCTGCAGTCTTGAATCTACTTGATTTCAATGAAAATGCTTACGAAATATTCAAAAGATGGTATATAGATGGAAGATTATTCTTTTCAGTTGTAATTGATTCGAAGAATACAAAAGATGGTATTCAAGAACTAAGATATATTGATCCAAGAGAAATTGAAAAGATCAGAGAAGTGAAAGAAGAATTTTCTAAGCGTGGTGTGAAGTTACAAAAGACTGTACAAGAATATTATTTTTATAAAAACGATATTAAGTTACCTGCAGATTCAGTAGCATATTGTAACTCAGGATTGATTGATTATAAAAATAAAGCAACAGTAATTTCGTACTTACACAAATCAATTAAACCGTACAATCAATTGAGAATGTTAGAAGATGCTACTGTAATCTACAGGTTAGCAAGAGCTCCTGAAAGAAGAGTCTTCAAGATTGGAACTGGTGGGCTTCCAAAAATTAAAGCAGAACAATATGTAAATTCATTGATGAATAAGTTCAGAAATAAGATTGTATATGATCAAGCAACAGGAGATCTCAGAGACGATTCAAGAACTCTATCCGTTCTTGAAGATTTCTGGATTCCAGTTGGAGAAGATGGTAAGACAACAGACATCTCTACTCTACCTGGTGGACAAAATCTCGGTGAAATGGGAGATGTGGAATACTTCCGCAAGAAATTATATAATGCCCTACATGTCCCAATCACTAGAATTTCAGAAGGATCTACATTCAATACAGGTAGATCTGCAGAAATAGATAGAGAAGAAGTTAAGTTTAACAAATTTATTAAAAGATTAAGAGTGAGATTCTCTTCTATCTTCACAGATCTTCTGAGAACTCAGTTAATTCTAAAGAATATTATAACTACTGAAGAATGGGATACTTATGTGAAGAACAATATTTATTATGACTTCAGAAAAGATTCTCACTTCGCAGAATATAATGAAGCTGAAATCATGTCTAGAAGAATGGAATTGGCCTCATCTGCAATAAGTTTAGGTGATAATTATTTCTCTGAAGATTATATTAAGAAACACTTCTTGAAGTTATCTGATGAAGAATTGAAGGAAATGGAAACAGATAAAGAATCTGTTCCTGATGAAGAGACTCCTGTAGAACCTGAGATGGATCTAGGAATGTCGGACCTTGGTAATCCTTCTCCTGAAGAACTTCCACCATTAGAAACTCCAGAGATTTCTAACATTGAATTACCTCAACAAAATCCCTCAACAATTATAAATAAGAAAGGGAAAGAAAATGAACCTAGAAAATTTTAAGCAAGCATATGTAAAGACAATATCGGAATCAACAGATGATTCGGATCTCACGAATTATATCAGATCTATTGTAGAAGAAGCGGTAACTGAAGGCAAACTATCTAGTTTAGCGAAAACGGCGGTCGGACGTTTAGGGAAAATGGCTGGGATTGGATCAAAAAACGAACCAAATTTTGGCTTCAAACCAAAAGACAAAGTTGGTACTCCAAAAGAACAAGAACAAGCCATGGAACAATTAGATAATATTAGAAATTATTTTATGGAGATAGATGATTTACTAAGAATATTAGATACCAAAATCAAGAATGAATACATTGATGACTTTATTGATGAATTCAATGAGTTACTCGTAGATCTTAAATCATTAAAATAAAATAGAGTATAATATTGTGAGGCTCCTGCAGGAGCCTCACACGGAGATCGAGGATTATATGACACAAACCGAAAGAACAAAAATTGAAACCATTATTAATTATTGCAAAGAAGATAATCCGCAAGCAATAAAACCACTAATGAACTCTTTAATTGCTAGTAGAATTTCTCATTTATTAGATCAAAAGAGAGATCAAATTAAGAAAGAGATATAATAAATGGCGACAACAACTATCTTAAGACAAGACGAAAATTCTGCAGTTGTTACTATTTCTGGTGCTGGAGCAGAAACTCTAGCATTCGTTTTACATCCAGGTGGTGCAACAGGTCCAATCGGCGCCACTGGTTTCGCTGGAACAACAGGCGTTGGAATTGTTTCTTTAGAAAAGATAGATTGGTCTATCACAGGAACTAACAAAATCTCATTATATTTCAACGGATCAACTGATCAATTGATTGGTCATTATGATGGATCTGGTAGAATTGATTATTATAGAGATTATCAAACTAAGATTACTAATATCGCCCCAGCCACAGATTCAACAATCTTATTAACTTCTACTACATCCGATCCATATGTTCTTGTTATGAAACTAGAAAAAACATCGGGATTTGTTAAGGTTGGACAATACTCTTAATGCTTAACGAAAAAACAGTTAAGATGGGTCAGAAAATCCGCTACGATAGGGTTCGTGGCGGTAAGATTCAACGTAAGAAGATTAAATCTGCTAAAGCAGGATATAGAGTTTCTGGTAAAAAATTAGTTAGAATGAATCCCGCTGAAAAAAGAAAACGAGCAATATCTGCTAGAAAAGCGTCAAGAAAAAGAGCAGCAAAATTATCATCAATCTTAAAGAAAAGAAAGATCTCAATTAAAAAAGGTAAAAGAGCAGGAATATACAAATGAAACTATTAACAGAAGTAAATGAATTCATAAAAATTGTTTCAGAATCTGCTGAAGGTAAACCAAAAGATTATTTTATTGAAGGTATTTTCATCCAATGCGAGAAGCCAAATAGAAATAATAGAGTATATAAGATGGAATATATGCAACCAGAAGTAGATCGTTATGTTGAAGAATACGTCAACAAGAATAGAGCTTTTGGTGAATTAGGTCATCCAGATAATCCTACAATTAATCTAGATAGAGTATCGCATCTTATTACTGTTCTAGAACAAAAAGGTAATGATTATATCGGTAAAGCAAAAGTTCTAGATACACCAAACGGAAAGATTGTTAAAGCATTTATCGATGGTGGTTGTATGTTAGGTGTTTCTACTAGAGGATTAGGTTCTCTTCAACAAGAAAAGTCTTTTTCTATGGTTCAACCAGATTACAAAATTATGACTGCCGCAGATATTGTTGCTGATCCATCTGCGCACGAAGCATTTGTGGAAGCTGTTATGGAATCAAAAGAATGGGTTTGGAATAATGGAATTGTGAAGGAAGTAACTATTGATTCATATAAGAAGAAGCTAACAACATCAAAAAGATTACAAGAAGATAAGATTGCCATTTTTACAGACTTTCTTTCGAGATTGTAAATTTAATAAATAAATTAAGAATATAGGAGAATAATTAATGGAAAACAAACAAGATCCATTTGATTCAATCTTCGAAGGCATCGATCTTCCGGAAGATTTTGCTGCTAAGTTGAAGAAAGCATTCGACGATGCAGTTGATGAAAAATTAAAACAAGCAACTAAAGGTGTTATGAAAACTGAAGAGGAAGAGGAGATTGTTCATCTAGAATCCGAAGGTGAGATGGAAGATGATGAGGAAGAAGTTGTAGAACAAGACGAATCTAAAACATATTCTCTTGAAGATATCAGAGCACTATTAACTGATATCGATATCGTCAGATTACTACAATCTTCAGACGTAGAAAGAACAAAATTCTTAAATTCTATGCGTGCTGCAGTTACAGATCTATCTGGCAACAGTATAGCAGAACCGTTCTTATCTCTAGTCATGAGTATTATACAAGTGATCGCAGATGATTCTAGAATTTCTACTATGATTGCAAGAGAACTTAAAGATATGGAAACTGAGAAAAGCTCAGAAGAGCCAGCTGATAACATGAATCAAGTTAAAGTTAATGCTGAACTTGAAGTTTATGAAAATGTTATCGAATCAGTAGATAAGTATCTAACTTATGTTGCTGAATCGTGGATCGAAGAAAACGCTCTAGCTGTTGAACAAGGTCTAAAGATTGAGATCATGGAATCTTTCTGGAATGGATTAAAGACTCTATACGTCGAAAATAATATTGTTCTACCAGAAGAAATTAATGTTGTTGAAGATCTAAATACAAAAATTGCCGATCTAGAATCAACTCTTTCTGAGGAAAAGCAAGCATTTGCTGAAGAATTATCTAAGCAAAAGGCTCAATATGAAGAAAAGATAAACGAAGAAATTAATAGATCAATTGTATACAAAAACAAAGCAGAAGAATCTACTAAGAAAGCTGTATTTGAATCAGTTTCAAAGGATCTATCTCTTTCACAAAAAGAAAGATTTGCGAAGTTAACAGAATCTGTAACTTATGAATCAAAGAAATCTTACGAAGAAAAGTTGAAAGATATTGTTAAGAATGCGTTCGATTCTTCTAAACCAAAGAAGAAATTGACCGAAGAATCAATGATTGAAGTATCTGAAGAAAATACAATTATTTCTGAAGATCCTATCATGAACCTTTATTCTCAAGCAATTTCTAAGAATGTCAAGTTTTAATTTTTTATAAATACTATTATAAATTTATTTCTTAAGGAGAAATATGTCTAATCTACAAAACAAATGGAAAGCGATTCTGGAACACCCAGAAGCTGCTCCAATTAAGGACGCTTACAGAAAGCAAGTAACTGCAGTTCTTTTAGAAAACCAAGAAAAGGCTCTAGCAGAATCAAGAAAGATCATCACTGAATCTGGTGTTCCATCAAACGTTGCAGGAAACGTTGATAAGTTTGATCCAATTCTAATTGCTCTAGTTCGTAGATCTATGCCAAATCTAATGGCTTATGATATCTGCGGCGTTCAGCCAATGAACATGCCAACAGGTTTGATCTTCGCAATGAAGTCAAAGTATGGTTCAGGCGCAACTGGTCCTCTATCTTCAACTGAAGCTCTATTCAATGAAGCAGATACTGACTTCTCTGGAACTGGTACTCACCAAGATAATATCTTTAGAACTTCTTCAGATACACTATCTACTTATGGTACTGGTATGGCAACTGCAGACGGCGAAGGTTTCTCACCACTAAACATGGGTTTCTCTATCGAGAAGGTAACAGTTACTGCAAAGACTCGTGCTCTAAAGGCAGAATACTCTCTAGAATTGGCACAAGACCTAAAGGCTATGCACAATCTAGATGCAGAATCTGAGCTATCTAACATCCTATCAACTGAAATCATGGCAGAAATCAACCGTGAAGTTATCAGAACTCTATACAAGATTGCAAAGTCTGGTGCATCTTCTGGTACAACTACAGCAGGTTATTTCGATCTTGATACAGATTCTGACGGACGTTGGTCAGTTGAAAGATTCAAGGGTCTAATGTTCCATGCTGAAAGAGAAGCAAACCAAATTGCAAAGGCAACTCGTAGAGGAAAGGGTAATATCATTATCTGCTCTTCTGACGTAGCATCTGCTCTAGCAATGGCAGGCAAGCTAGATTATACTCCAGCTCTATCTACTGATCTAAACGTCGACGATACTGGTAATACATTTGCTGGTGTTCTAAACGGCAAGTACAAGGTCTATGTTGATCCATACTTCGCAGTAGGTTCTGGCGTAACATTCTCTGACGTCATGGTTGTTGGGTACAAGGGATCTAACGCTTATGACGCTGGTTTATTCTACTGCCCATACGTTCCATTACAAATGGTCAAGGCAGTTGATCCAGATACATTCCAGCCAAAAATAGGTTTCAAGACCCGCTACGGCATGGTCGCAAACCCACTATCTGGCGACGGAAACACTCTAGGTGCAGCTTCCAACGATTATTATAGACTCGTCAAAATTAAAAATATTCTCTAAATTAGAGGATAGCAATAAACTAAGGGAACCTTCGGGTTCCCTTTTTTTGTCTCGAAATTTGTATTTTACTAAATAAGAATGAGGATACTAGATGCAACTAACATCCAATACCCTCTAAACACATACTAAGGACAATTAGCATATGCCTAATAATATTTATTGTACATACCTTACAATCTACAAAGGTAACAAACTCCCTCTATATTATATTGGTTCAACTTCTGTTAATAGAATTAACAAAGGTTATCATGGAACCGTGTCTTCTAAGAAATATAAAGATATCTATAAACAAGAATTAATATCTAATCCTCACCTATTCAAAACAAAAATACTTACAACACATGAAACCAGAGAAGAAGCTTATGAGAAAGAATTGTTCTTTCAAATAAAATTATCTGTAGTTAAATCACCAATGTATTTCAATGAATCATTGGCTGTGACAAATGGTTATTTTGGTCGTGCTCTAAATGGAAAAGATAATCCCCTACACGGTAAGAATCATTCAGAAGAAACAAGAAGAAAGATGTCTGAGAATAGAAAAGGAAAATATAAAGGAATTCCTAAGTCTGAAGAACATAAAAGAAAAATTGCATTGGCAAATACAGGTAAGAAACATTCTGAAGAATCTAAACGAAAAATGTCTTTAAATCATATTGGTATTGTTGCTTCTGATGAAACTAAGAAGAAATTATCTGATATGAGAAAGGGTGAAAAGCATCCTCTTTATGGAAAGACACATTCTCCAGAATCAATTCAGAAGATGAAAGAGACGCATAGTAATCGTTCAGAAGAAACACTAAAGAAGCTGTCTGCTGCCAAGAGTGGTGAAAATAATCCTAGTTATGGAAAGAAATGGTTCCATAATCCCATTACCTTAGAACAAATTAGGATCCATCCTAACAATCCTCCATCTGGATTCTTTCCTGGTAGAATTCCTAAAATTAATAAATAGATGAGAGGAATATATGAACCTAGAAAATTTTAAAGAAGCTTATTTAACAGTTATTAATGAAGAAATTGAAGAGACCGAAGTAGTCGAAACAGAAGTAACTGATGTCGATGAAGAAACACCTGAAAACGAATTATCTGCAGCAGATCATTTTAAGATGGGTGTTATGGCTTTGATGGGTAAGATGGATGCTTCCGAAGAAGAGAATGAAATGATCAATGATTTGGTTGCATCAATCATTTCAGATCTTAACGATTCAATGTCTGGTGATTAATACCATTCTACAATCTTATCGGCAATTCCATATCTTACTGCTTCTTCGGCAGAAAGCCACACATCGTGAGACGGCAAAAGAATTTCTCTTACCTTCTTTTCATTCAATCCTGTACACTTCTTATAATGAGCAAGCATTCTCTGGGTAGTTAATTCAAACTCTTTATTTCTTGCATACAATTCATGTTCTTTTCCAAAAGAACCCCAAGAGAATTGATGTGAAAGGATAGAAGTATTCTGTGTAATATATCTCTTTCCTTTCTTTCCAGCCATGAAAATTGCAAGTCCAGCAGAAGCGATTGTCCCTAACCCAAAAGTAGAGATATCAATCTCGGATCCTTTCATAATATCAATAAGGGCAAATCCAGAACAAAGATCACCACCAACTGAATTAATCAGCATCCTGATTTCTGTTCGATCTTTTTGATCTTGGAAATTGGAATTTCTCTCAACAATATACTGAATAGCATCAGATGTAGATTCTATGTTTATCTCGCCAGAGAGAAGATAATAACCTGCTCCCTCGAAGGAGATATACATCTGAGGAATCTCTGGCTTTGGTTTGATTTTAGACATTTTAGTTCTCATTTCGGTTGAGGAATCGAACTCCAACGAAAATATTTATCAGATGAATATAAGGACTCAACAATCCTAGAAGCATCAAAGGGATTAGAGGCTTGCACCTCATAATCCCTCATCATTACGGATCTTTGTTGACCGCAATAAAATGAGCACTTGTATGTTGTCATGTTACTTCACATTAACTAGAGGAACAGCATTTGTACCAAGAATCATAGTGCAATTCGATTTAGAACAAGCTTCGATTTGTAACATACGAAGATATTGATCTGGAGTTAAGCCTCTAGAATCCTGATATGCACGATCTGCTTCAGCACGTTTAATCTCAGCCGACTTACGAGACTCTTCAGCAAGAGCTCTTTGTGTTTCAGTCTTAGATCGTTGTTGTTGAACACCCGTTTCATTATATGCCGCAATAATTTCTTTTTGTGGAGAAATCTTACCAAGCGATACATCTAAAACTTTTACAGGAATCTTATGTTTGGTTACATATTCTTGTAATTGAATTTCTAATTCTCGTTCAACTTTCTCTACAACCTCTTGTTGTAGTGCCAATTCTGGCATTGAATATTGTCGAACTTGATTACGATTCATTGTTTGGAAAGGTCGTTGAATATTCTTCTGATAGAATTCCGGCCCAAAATTCACTACTAGAGCAACAGAATCTGTAATTTGTAGAAGAACGGAAGCATGATAATCAATTGGATTATTATCCTTGGGCATAATATCATCAAATGGCTCGTCATATTTAATTGGCTTCTTATCTACATCATAAGAATCTGTAGATAGAGCCACGATAACAGAACCAGGTTTAATTGGTTCCTTGTCAATACCACCATGACCAAACAACCATGGTTTATAGATTAGAACTGCTTCATGTCCAGGTTCAACATTTACTCTCGTACAAGAAGTTCCCATTAGAACCAAACATAAACTAAATACAACTGCAATTTTCTTAATCATTATTTCTCCTTAATTATTCAAACCGAATCTTTCGGGTCTTCTTCTTTTCTTGAGTCGTATCAAAGAAAAGTGATATGATCTCATCAAAAGATTCTTCATTAGTCTTGATTCGAACCGAAGGATTATCGGTTGTGTAAATCGAAAAACAATCATTAGAGAACTTAACTAGCATAATTACTCTCCTTAAGAATTTTCATTAGAGCCAAATCTTTTGCTTTTGTTTCTAGATCAAGATAGAAATCTTTTCCATAATCATCAGGAAGCGAATTAATATAATCAGAGTGAGCAGTTCGATTACATACAATTCCTTCATGAATCGCTTTTGATTCTGAATAATGGAATAGAGGAACCTCTTTCCAAGTAGAGAAAGCCATATCGAATGCTTCTTCTTCAGTTAATTCATATTCATTACCATTATATAACGAATGATGGAAGAAGTCAAACGTCAGAGGAATTCCAATCTTCGAGTGAATATCCAAGAATAGATGAGATGTAGAATATGACGATTGTTTATCATCATTCTCCACAACAAGTCTCTTCTTCATACTATCAGATAATCTTCCAAAGTTTGCACAGAATCGATCGGAAGTCTCTTCGGAATAAGACATTCCAACATGGATATTAATTGGATAAAATTCACTGGCCTCAAGACCCATATGATTCATGATAGAATTGTGAATCTCTAAATCTTTGATCGAATTTAGAACAACATTCTCTTTCATCGATCCCAACTTAACAAATGGACCAGGATGAAATGATAATCTCATATCATAATATTTTGCCAAAGACCCAATATCTTGTAGGATGCTTTTAATTTTCGACCAATCAGGAAGATCTTCGAATACATATTCTGAAGCCCAAGGAAACATCTCGGAAGACATGCGGAAATTCTTAATCTTATTCTGGCCATTCCAATCTACAATCCTGAGTAGATCTGACACGTTCTGAACAATAAGATCCGACGCATAATCTATTCCTTTTGTGAGGAATGTATCTTTGCGCATGGTTCTATTAGAAGTAAGTCCTAATGATTTCTGGAGAGTAAGATTAATGCAACAATATCCAGGATAAATCACAATTGATCCCAACCTTCTGTTTCAAGAGTATAATATACTTTCTTGATATCAAATTCAAATATTGCCCGCATACAACCAGAACAAGGTTTCGCCAACCCATAGACTATACTATTAGTCAAAATATCATACTTAACACGACAAACATATAGACTAACTTTCTTGAAATCTTCTACATCTATTTGTCTCAATGCATTCTTAATTGCAGATATCTCTGCGTGTAGATAGATAGACAGATCTTTGTTTGTTGCATATTTAGCTTGGAGTGGAGATGATTTCATAGAATTTACTCCAACCGAAACTATCTTGTTTTTGTAAACAATAGCGGCAGCAAGTTTAGCGCCAGAAACTTTCGGATTAGCTATCGCTATTTGTTTGAGGAGAGAAAAGACTCTAGAGATCTTCAGCTCAGATTCCATACATTAAGTATACCGTATCCGACGGGTAAAGTCAAGCTCATCAAAAATTAAAATATTTTAATTTTGTTCGGTAGATCGAGTCGTCAATCTCTTTCAAGAATTCGAACCAATTACTCGCAATCTTGACATTTAGATAATCACACACCATCTTGACATTACCATATCTCCAAAAATCTTCTGTACAATACACAATCGTTTTTCGACCGGATTTACCGATCGATCTTCCGAATAAGCCTAATTCTAGTAACGTAATAGGAGATTTAGTATTCGGATCAAAATAATAACAGTTAATATCTGAATTTTCTTGACACCGCAATTCCCACATCACTTGTTCGTGAAATCTTGGATCATCCGGATGCTGCCTCCAGGATGAATCCCAGTCATCACGACGGGGATTCATAACAACAACATCTTCATGAAGAGATAGATGTTGGATTACACGGTCTTGCCAATTATCAGCGATACCCATCTCAATAGATCCACCAAGAAAGATGGTGATATTTTCAAGGTGCTTTGCAGTCAACTTAGTTGGAGGTTTGATTACATTAAACATATAAACTATCCAATTCTTCTTTCGCAATTTCAGCCATCCAATCAATAACGTCAATAACTTCGACATTATCAGAAATACCAGACTCTGTGAAAGAATTTGTTGTGTAGATCTTATCAAAGTATTTCGATAGATCATCGAATCCTTTCGAGAAGATTCCGTGTGTCACAAACAACCGAAGATTTGGGATCTGCAACTTTTCAGCAATACCCAAGAAAGTTCCACCACCATCACAGATATCGTCGATGATATAAGAATTTCGTGTCGTGTCTTTGATTACTGGAACTTCGAAACCAAGAAATCTGCCAGTAACAGGATCACGTTTCTTTTTGCAGTAATATTTCGGATGATTATCGGAAAGCATATCAGCATATCTATTCTTCGCACCTTCATCCGGAAAGATAATATTTGCTTCAGGATCAGTTACAAGAATTTCTTGAATAATCTTATTAATCGGAATATCTTTATACTCATAATCAAACCTGTTAGAATGACAATCTAAAGTATAGATTTTTGCATATGGCCAGACGCAGGTAATGATATTCAAGAAAACTTTCTTACCGAGACAATCTCCTTCTACGAAGCGACGATCGGCTCTTGAATATGGAAGATAAGGAATCACAACAGCAATATTATTGGATGGCATAGACAAAGTAATATCGTTGATTGCATCTTGCAACAGAAGCAACTTCATTACATCATCGGAATTCTTAATTCGATGAATTAAGACAACACCAAAACACGAAGTCAATGCTTTGATAGTTTCGGGTTTGAGGCGAACCTGAAGTTCGCCTCCTGGATACTTAAACCACTCGTACGAATTTTCGTCGATACGCAATACATTACGATTGGACACGAACACGCTCCTTAATGGTTTCAAACTTCACTTTATTCAGTATACCGTCTTTCAAGATGCAAGTCAAGTCGCAATTTTCAAGTTCTTCGAGAGTCGCTTCTTCCTTACAAATCCAGTTGTTATTTTCTGGAGTCCAATCTGGAGCCTTGTAGACAGCAAGAATACCTTTACGAGATTTCTTCATTCCAGAATCAGTCTTTGGATCCTTAAAGATAGGAATGATTTTTCCATCTTTTTCGATAGCAGTCGCCTTCATTGCGAATCCGAAAGTGTCTCTTGTGACATACTCATAAGTATATGACCCGACACCAAACACCATATTATATGGTGAGATCTTCAATTTCTCAACGATGCCAGATAGAATCTGGCGTGCACGATCCAACGTAATCGAATCACCATAGATACAACCTGCTTTGTTGATCATACGATTATGATCCAAACCAAAAACTTCTTTCAGAAGAGCCAAGACACCAAGATCAGCTGGTCCATTACCTCGTTCTTGAATGCTAGAATTATTCTTGCCTAGTACAATCTCAACAGGATCACCGGAATCAGGACGAATAACAATCTTACCGTTACGAGCAATGATTTTATCTTTCAAACGAGGCATGAAGTCTGTTAGAACAGTCCACAGATCCCAAGTATCAGAAACGATCGAAACGATTCCTTCTGGATAGATATCTTCAACTAGACGACGGAAAGTTTCAAATTCGTCTTCTTTACCACCAGCACACATAACAGAGTGCTCTGTAGCAGGAACAGAAGAACCTGTCGTAGCAATGTTTGCATCATAATAATGCTCAGCTGCTAGAATAGCAGGGATAGTATCAGTTCCATTGAACGATAGAAGGTGACCCATACCAGAAGCTACTGCATCACCTAGAGACGACATACCACGCATGGAGAAATCGTGGAATTGATAATCGATGAAACCAAAATCAGTCTCTCCTGCTTTTCGTGCCCATTCCATACCAATCTTACGATATTCAAGAGCAGTCGTTGCCGAAGTGTATGGTTTCCAAATAGATAGAGAAAGAATCGTTTCTAGGAAATTAGGAAGCCAGAAAGCGTGGTCGACTGTATTGTAAATGACAAGAGATGGAATTCCAATATTAACCGAATATCCTTCCGGAATTGCGTAGATGTTAATAGGAAGACGTCCTTCATCATGAAGTGCCTTGATGTGGTCTGTTTTGGGATTCTGAATTCCAAGAGTTTTAGAGATTACACGGACATATTCTGCTTCTACTTCGATCCAAGGCACAGAGAAAAAGCTATTATCGAATTCCTTCAGAAGATCAAGTAGAAAATACTGGTGTCCAAAAACAACAATTTTTTCAATACCAGGGACACGAGATTTTCGTGCAGTCCAATTTGAGTAGACTCGTGTCACTCCTTCTGGATATTGGCGAACGTGATCAATCTTGTAGAAGTCTGCTAAGAGAACTGGGATGGTGTTCATAATTAACCTTTCTTTATTCATTATACTAAATATAGAATCAGAAAGCAAGCTTTACTTAAAAATAGTTGCCAAAAACAGGAAGAACCCAGCAAGCAAAAACAAACCAAGGAATATTGCGGCTGGAATCCAAAGAGGAGAGAGTACCCAAAGCCAAGACCAGGTAATGTGACCAGTTAATTTCAATCCGATGAATAGTAGTCCAAACATCGGATTGAAAGAGAACGAAACATTGAAGTTTTTTTCAGAAGCCATTTCAGTTTAATATTCCTTTCAATCGGTACATACCCATTATAGCGTACTGAGTCAAGCATGTAAAGGTTTTCTAGAAAAAATAAAAAAAAAAAAGAATATCTCCTTTATTTTCAATATCTTACTGCAAACTATTGATTCTAAAGAGAATATTCTTTCGAAAAAAACTTGCTTCGGTTGAATGGATAAGGTATAATGGTTCTATGAAAAGGAAAACTGTTCGGGTGACTGATGTTGTCGATACTGTGAATCGAATTTTAGATGTTTCCACGTGTTCTGTCGATACTCGCTGGGGCATGATTGCTGTTCTTGAACAGATTCTTCACGACTCAGGAAATTACAAGGGATATAATAATGTCAAAGACGGAAAGATTTGTGGATACAAAGAACAGCCTGATGACACGAGACGATATTATTATGGCGGGACGAAGTAAGTTGTTTTGTTTGGTGTTGTGGTATTGCTGAAATTTATGGTCGCAGTTAATTTTGATTGACGACTAAACCGCAATTTAGTAAAATAATTCTAAGGAGAAATAATTATGAAGAAGATTCTTACAGAAGTACAGGGCGAAGGTTTGGTTGCCCTTCTAGGTGAGCATGTGATGTTGTTCTGTGCGAACTACATCTATGCTGGTACACTCACTGGAGTGAACGATACATGTGTCCTTCTAGACGATGCGAAGATTGTTTATGAGACTGGTCCGTTCAGCGATGCGAAGTACAAGGACGCTCAGAGTCTTCCTACCAAGTCTTGGTATATCCAGACTTCTGCGATTGAGTCTTTCGGCATCGGCAAGAAGGGTTAAGTGATGGGGGATTTAAAATCCCCCATCCTTTTATTTGTTCTATGAAAAATATGTTTACAAGAGAACTTGTAAAAATATTGCATCTAGATCTGGTTCTAATTCATCTGGTTGGTCGGTAGCAACTTGGACTCCTACATCATGAAGAAATCAATTTACAAAAGAAATATTGGGTCTAGGTCTTGGTCTGGGTCTAGGTCTTGGTCTTGGTCTGGGTCTTGGTCTGGGTCTTGGTCTGAGTCTAGGTCTAGGTCTGAGTCTAGGTCTAGGTCTGAGTCTAGGTCTGGGTCTGGGTCTGGGTCTTGGTCTTGGTCTAGGTCTAACTAAAAATATGATAAAGAAATCAATTTACAAAAGAAATATTGGGTCTTGGTCTAGGTCTGGGTCTAGGTCTGGGTCTGAGTCTAGGTCTGAGTCTTGGTCTTGGTCTGGGTCTGAGTCTAGGTCTGAGTCTGGGTCTTGGTCTAGGTCTTGGTCTGAGTCTTGGTCTAGGTCTGGGTCTGGGTCTAGGTCTAGGTCTAGGTTTAGGTCTGGGTCTAGGTCTAGGTTTAGGTTTAGGTCTGGGTCTAACTAAAAATATGATAAAGAAATCAATTTACAAAAGAATTATTTGGTCTAGGTCTGGGTCTGAGTCTGGGTCTAGGTCTTGGTCTGAGTCTGGGTCTTGGTCTTGGTCTTGGTCTTGGTCTGAGTCTTGGTCTGGGTCTAGGTCTTGGTCTGGGTCTGGGTCTTGGTCTTGGTCTGGGTCTGAGTCTGGGTCTTGGTCTAGGTCTAGGTCTGGGTCTAGGTCTGGGTCTAACTAAAAATATGATAAAGAAATCAATTTACAAAAGAATTATTTGATCAATGTAGTATAATTGTATACAACTGACAAGGTTATTAATAATGATTATTTCACATTCTCCTGATAATAATGTTGTTCTTTCTTCTATTGATAGAACAGATGAATTTAAAATCAAGAATTCTTCGAAAGCATTCTCGATTTTAAGTTCTGGTTTATATGCAAATAAGATTAAAGCGATTATTCGAGAACTTTCTTGTAATGCTTATGATTCGCATGTGGCAGCAGGAAAGAAGGATATTCCGTTTGACGTACACCTTCCTAATCGTATTGAACCATGGTTCTCTATTCGTGATTATGGAACTGGTCTAGATGACACACAAGTGAAATCTATCTATACAACTTATTTCGAATCAACGAAAACGCATTCGAATGAATTCGTTGGTGCACTTGGACTTGGTTCCAAATCACCATTCAGTTATACTGAAAACTTCAGCATCACTACGATTAAGAACGGTAAGTGTTGGATTTTTAGTGCGTTCGTGAATGAACATGGCATCCCTTCCATTGCGTCTATGGGAGTTTCTGATACGACAGAACCGAACGGCGTTGAGATTAAATTTTCAGTAGATAACCAAGACGATATCGTTAAGTTTGTCACAGAAGCTCCTAACGTATTTATCTGGTTCGAGACACAACCAAATATCTCCGGTAATAGAGAGTATACATTATCTTTCGATTACGTCGTTAAAAGAGAAAAGAATTACGAAGAACAGAATATCATACCAGGAATTCATGTATTATCTACAAGAGGTTATGGTACTAGTAAAGCTCTGATGGGAAATATCTGTTATCCTATTGATGTTCCAAACGCAAAAACGAATTTAACGGATAAACTGCATTCTTTACTATCCAATAATCTTGTAATGGAATTCAATATTGGAGAATTAGATTTCCAAGCTTCTCGAGAAGGTTTGGCTTACACTCCGTTGACTATTTCTTCAATCAAGAATAAACTTCAAAAGTTAAGTGATTCATTGTACTGTATTCTAGATGAACAAGCTAAACAACACAATCATAATTCTTGGTTTCTTGCAGATTTCTTAGTTAATAAAAATTCTCTTCCTATTTGGAAGATGACTGTGACAGAATATGTAAATAATAATAACTTAAATGTTGTCGCAATTAACAAATACAATAATTTACATGAAATCTATTACAATGTAATTTCTATTTCGCGAGAAAAGTGTTCTGAATTCAATATTTCAATTAATTCTTTCGAAAAGGATTCGTATTCTGGAAGAACTAGAAGATATGATCTAAATAACTCTGGCATTAATATGTATCAAACATGTTCAAAATACAAGTTCATTATTAATGATACGACTATTGGTGCTGGAGAAAGATGTAAACGATATATCGATAATCTAGAAACAGGACACAAGATAAAGAAATTTATCCTTTTACAGAAAATCGATAAAGATAAAGATATGAATCTTGAAGAATTCTTCAAGTCAATAAGTAATCCACCAGATGATATTATCATAAATGTTTCTACCCTTCCGGAATTGGAAAAGAAAAAGAGAACCAAAGATGTAACAGTTGTTAAAATACAAGAAGATAATAGAAAATATTACAATCCAAATTATACTTGGAAAGAATGTGGTAAATTACAAGATCTAAATAACACGACGAATACCATGTATTATATTCCTCTTTCTGGGTATAATGTTATTTCAAATTACACTACTGACTTTAAAGGAGTCTATAAATTATTGAAAGAATGTGGTTTTTTTGGACCGATTGGTTCACGTATGACTATTTATGGAATCAGAAAAGGGGATATTGAATCACTTTCGAATTATCCAAATTGGATAAATATTGAACGTGTTATTATCGATAAATTACAATCCGAAAAAGAATCCATTAAGAATCGAATTTATGCAGATTTGAATATTGACTGCATCAATAAATTCAAGTATAATAAAAATATATTGGATAAATTGAATGATAATTCTCCATTCAAGAAAGTTGTTCAAGAATTCAATATAACAAATAATTCGAAAAACAACAAACCAGGTTCAATTAATTCCTATATGATGTTGGCGAATATATATTCCAACGATAATATCTATAAAGAATTAAAGGAATTCCAGTTGGCGGCAGAAACTAAAGTGCAAACAATTTTAAATAGATATCCATTATTACGTTATATGGTTGATATTGATTCTTATTTGTTTGAAACAGACAAAAATAGATATGATGTATTTGCAGGATACATTAATTTAATTGACGATCAGAAAAAGGAGTTAACATGTTCCCTTACTTAATTCAAGGTTCTAACATTATTATTGTGATTGGGTCGAAGACTCATACAATCAACAAACAACATCTTTCTTATAACAAGATTGTAGATGCCATCAAGACAAGCGATTGGGATACTGTGAAGGATCTCATTGAACCAAAGAAAGCCATTCTGAAGTATGGTGCTGGGAATATCTCAATCCAAGGTGACAAGATCTTCTGGAAGGATGAGGAGTTCACTAATTATTTATCAGATAAGATTGTTTCTATGTTCCAAGAAGGATTTCCAATTGAACCGATGGTTCTATTTATGGAGAATCTAATGAAGAATCCATCGAAGCGTGCAGTTAACGAACTGTATGGTTTCTTGGAAAAGGGGAAAATGCCTATTACTTCAGATGGTTGTTTCCTTGCTTACAAGCGTGTCCGTTCTGATTATAAAGACGTACATAGCGGAACATTCGATAATTCAGTAGGCAAGATCGTTCAGATGGAACGAAATAAAGTAGACGACGACAAGGATCGAACTTGTTCCAGCGGTTTACATTTCTGTTCTGAAGAATATCTAAAGCATTTCTCTGGTGAACGAATTATGATCTTGAAGATTAATCCACGTGATGTGGTTTCAATTCCTGCAGATTATAATGATTCTAAGGGTCGATGCTGCCGTTATGAAGTTATCGGAGAACTTGGAGCCGAAACGAATCCTAAGGATGCTTTCCAAGAGCCAGTACAAGATAATGGTATTGGTATCTGGATTGAAGTTGGGTAAAAGATATTGCGCTTGTAGCATAATGGTAATGTAGAAGATTCTAAACCTTCGAGATGAGAGTTCGATTCTCTCCAAGCGCACCAAATTAAAAGAGGAATATATGACATAGAAGACTAAAATTAAGTGTGAATATTTGATTTTTCACTTCAATAAGAAACATCTTGAAGATCCTTCCATTCCAATGTGGTCGATCAAAGCAAAAGGTGAAACTTATTATGTGAAGCATGTAGATTGTGCTCTACCATGGAGCACAAAAGAAACTCCTGATAATCCTCATACAAAAGGATCTATCAAAATCAAAAATTGTACTTTGACAATAGACTATCTAGATAATGCTTATATAACGGGAGAGTAAAATCTCCCGTTTCATTTTTTTATAAATACTCTTGGAGTATAATAGTCATGTTCACAATTAATTCAGCAACCAATCCTAATGATCGAAATCTTAATAATTATTATCTAAAACATTTTAAAAATAATAATAAATTGTCTCAAGAATTGAAGAAACAAATAACACCAAAACTTATTTCTGATGCTATCAAAGAAGCAATATCACAATCAAAAAAAACCAAGGACAAGGGATATAAATTAGAATTCACAATCGACGGTATAAAACCCGTAGAGGAACAGTAATGTTATCTTTTAAATCTTTTCTTATACTAGAAGGTGGCGTCGGGGGCCACATGGCGCATGTTTTTGACATATCTTCAACTGGAAAAGAATTGATTGGAGTATTTAAGGAAGCAATCAAATTCATCAATTCTGGTAAGACATCTGTTAAGATAGATGGAATCAATGCTTCACTTCGTTTGGTTGAAGGAAAATTTGTTCTAGATCGTGGTTCGGCAAAGCCTTTGGATATTAAAGGAATTCGTCCAGAAGATTTGGAAGATAGATTTGGACAAGGACATGGATTTGTTGAAAAAGGAAAGAAGATAATTGACATTTTTGACACAGCTTATCCGAAAATTAAGCCAGAATTGGAGAAACTTGGTCTTTTAAATAATCCTAATATCTTATTCAATACTGAGTATGTTGAAGGTAAGACTAATGTTGTTCAATATGAAGGAATCGATAATTTCTTAGCAATCCATGGATTAAAAGAAATTAAGGTTAATAAGACAAATCCAAAGACTGGCGTTGTTACATCAAGAGTAGCTTCCAATATTTCATTCGATCAAACAACAATGGCTTCTCTTATCAAGAAATTAGATGAAGTTGCAAAAGCTTTTGGATTTAAAGTTCTCGGTAATGTTGGTGTAACATTCAAAGAGAACCCTGATTTAACCAAGGTTTTATCAGAAGAGATTACTCTAAACGAACAAACTAAAACGCTTGGAGAATGGTTATCTAATCTGACATTTAAGACTCCTCTAATTACAAGAGCAAAATTCATCCAAATTATGAACTCAGATAAGAAAGATCTTACTGAGAAACAACTTACAGATTATCTAGTTTATATTGCAACTATTCGCCTTGGTGATGAAATTCTTAATAGTTCAACTTCAGATCTAGGCGATCTTAAAGGTCAAGAAGGAATCGTCATAAGAAGATCTGATAATTCTTTATACAAAATAACTGGATCGTTTATTCTTCGTGGATTAGAATCTACATTTGGAAAGTAATATGTCTAAGAAATATTTCGCACGTCTATCTAAGTCTACAGCTACTAAAAGAAAAACATTCTGGAAGAAACTTGGTTCTTATCCGTTCACTAAAGATGAGTATGATCGTGCGGAAAAAGTTCCTGGAGATGCGAAGTCTGAGACAAGACCATCGCAATATAATAAGAAGTATAGAGAAATGTATGAAGCAGTACATAATGAAGCTCCTTATCTAAAATGGGGTATTATTTCTCCAACTGGTAAAGTTATTTCTGGCGATGAATATAAAAGTAGTGATAATTTGAATCATGCATCATTTCTTGTCAGACTTGGGTTAGAAAAAGAATACGATCTAAATGGGAAAAATTCGAACTATTCAAGATATGCTATTTTGAAGGATGTCTATGGATTAACCTCAATAATAACCATACCAGGTCGTGCAAAAATTGATTCTGTTATAAAAGCATGGAAAAATATTCCGATGGGAGATGATATATTAATCTTACTTAGTAAGTATAATGATGATGAATATGAAGGTCCTTCATCTAAAGCTCTATCGTGGTTAAAACAATATAAATCAAAAGTACAAGAAGAATATGACGAAATCAGTGAATCCAGATCAATCAAGGCGCTTCAAAAGAAAGCAAAAGCTTCTGGTGTTCCTTATTCTATCTTGAAGCGAGTTTATAATCGTGGTATGGCTGCTTGGGTTACAGGACACAGACCAGGTGCAACACAATCTGCTTGGGCATTTGCAAGAGTCAATTCGTTCCTAACAAAAGGAAAGACTTGGTATGGGCCAGATGCAGATCTCGCGAAGAAAGCAAGAAAGTATCTACAAGAAGCTCATTTTATACCACAATATTTTGATTGGGGCTGGATTGATGATCGTGGAAATATTCAATATCCAGAAGAGCATGATAGAACACATACATCTATTCTAAGAAGATTAACAGAAAAACAACCTGAATATAATTTGGGCGATAGGCCAACAGAAACTGATGCAACAAAACAAGGTTGGATTCGTTGGGTAGTTGAATACAGCAATTCTGAATTTGTTTTATTTTTCAATACAAAGAAATTGATTAAAACGATAAAGATGTATAGATCTATAGAAAATATTGTAAATAAACATAAAGATTCGTCATATATTTCATTTGATTTGCCTAGAAAATTTATACAATCTAGAACGAGGAACGAATTCATGTTAGAGCTATCTAAGGTATTTGGAATAAAAGAAGATCAAGATTACGAAATAGAAATGATTTCTGGACAATTAAAGAAAATTATAGATCTATCTACAGATACCTTGAATATTATCCAGAATCAGTCAGAAATTCCTGCATGGATTCAAGATAAGATCTCAGTTTCTACTCATAACGCAGAAGCAATATTTGATTACTACAATTATTCGGAAGAAAAGATTCAAGAAGAAACGCAGATGAAGAAAGTTGTCATATTTCCAGGTGGTTTCCATCCATTCCATAAAGGCCATTATTCGGTTTATACTGCAATCAAAAAGAAATTTCCAGATGCAGATGTATATGTTGCTTCAACAAACGAACAAACCGAAAGACCATTTTCATTTGAAGATAAAAAATATCTAGCAAGTCAACTAGGAGTTCCTGAGAAATCATTCGTTGAAGTAAAGATTCCATATGTTGCTACAGAGATTACACGGAAATATGATAAAAAGAATACGATAGTTATCTTTGCTATTTCTGGAAAAGATCCAGATAGAATCTCTTACACAAAGAAAGATGGTACACCAGGATACTTTGCAGAATGGACTGGTGAAAATGTCGAACCATTTGAATCAAAAGGATATATCTTTATTACACCAAAGGTAGATTTTAAGATTGCAGGTAAACAAGTTGATTCTGCTTCAATGATTAGAAAAATGTATAAAGAAGCTGATGATTCAGAAAAGAATCAAATTATCAAAGATATGTATCCTGGTGGTGATGTCAAAAATATTAAAAAAATCTTAGACAATAATTTGATAGATTCTACACAAGAATCAGTAGAAATTATTTCTGAAACTATCAGATGCAGTAAGAAGACTGGTAAGAATATCTGTTTCGTATTCTCTAAAAAGGGTAAGAAGATGGGTGGTCCATATTCTGAAACGAAAGCCAAGAAAAGACTCAGACAAATTGAATTCTTCAAACATTTAAATAAATAACGATAAGGAAAGAAAATGAAAAATTTTTCACAAATACGAAACGAAATCAATATCCAAAATAAATCTTTATTGACTGAAGAATCACAGTTATTCGGATTAGATGAAACACATTTAATTGAGTCGATAGATATTCTATCTAAGAATTTAATTCTAGCTTCTCTGATTACAGAACAGATTTCTGATTCAGAAATTAAAGAGATTGTCGATTCAATTCCACTAGATGTAGATAAATTAGAAGATTATATGATTCAAACCAAGAACAATATTGTAATTGTTAATTGGGATGGATCAAAAGCTTCTGTAGAAGTAGACGGAAAGGAAATTGATATTCCTGGTGTTGTAAATAATCCTGAAGCTCTGCGTGGTGCTGTTGAAGGAATTCTTCAAGATTATCCTATGTCTGAAGAAGTTACACAAGATGATTTGGCAGATGTTCTATATAATATTCCAACAGATACAAAAGAGTTAATTGGTAAAGAATTTGATATAAATGGCGATAAGTTATCTGTAGACTGGAATTCGGAAACAGGATCTGTAAAAGTTTCTTTGAATGGAAAATCTATTGATATTAATGATAAAGCTTATGATTTGGATACATTGGCACAAGCAATTATGAAGGCTGTTGGATCAGATTCTAAAGAAAAAGAAGAACCAAAGAAAGATGATAAGCCTGTAACTGATCCTGAAACGAAGAAGAAACTGGCAGTACTTAATACAATAATCAAACCAAGATTAATTTACAAATATGCAAATACAAGTACAGATAGAAATAGAGTAATTGCAGCTCTAACTGATTATATTAAAACTGGTTCAGATGAATCAAAGACAACTGCCGATTTAGATCAAAGAGCTCTAGTTGATCTCTTATTCGATTTAGTTGATGTATTAGTTACAAATAGAAATCTAGCAACTCTAGTTACAAAGAATGCAACAGCTGCTTCAGTTTCTGAATCTGTTATTCTTGAAGCAAAGAAGAAATCAAAGAAGAAGCCGCCTACAGAAGAAGGTGTCGATGTTAAGTTAGATATGCTTTTGAAACTTGGTCTTGTTGATCAGAAGTTGTATAATAGAGCAAAGAAAGCTCTTTCAAATAAGAAAGCAGCTGGAACAGTTCCTTATTTAAGAAATCTTCTATTTGATTTATTGGATAGATTAATTTCTTATATCAAGAAAGATCCTACTCTATATAATAGAATTAGAATCAACGTCATGAAAGAAATGAAAGGAATTCTTCCAACAAAGAAAGATCTTGATGAAGCATCATGTGCTGGAAAGAAAGCTGCCGAAGAAGGTAAGGGAAAAGAAGTCCCTGAATCATATTCAAGACACTACTTCACAAAAGAAGCTTGGTTAGAAGGTTTCGATTCTTGGGATGGAACTATAACTAATATTAATTCGGAAGAGGAAGAAATGAAAACATTCAAAGAATTTAATGAAACATTCAAAGAAGAACAAGAAACAAATGAATCGGTAAAGTTATCTGAATTAAATGTTATTAATGATGTTATAAATGGATTGGAGATCTTATCAACAACTCCTTTTGCAAATCTAGAAGAAGCTGAGAGCGAAATTAAATCTCTATTAGGAACTATCGGTTTGTCATTTGATAATCTTGAAGATGGCGAGATTCCTTTAGATTCAATTGACGGCGAAAATGCAGTTCTTTCTGTATTTTCTGCAGACGAAACGGTAGAAGATGAATTGGAAGGAGATATGGTTTTAAAATGTTCCATTTCTGAAGGAGAATCTGGTGTAACAGTTTCTGCTGAAATTATGGTTTACTTCGAAGATGGAGAAGCAGTTGCATTGACTGACGTTGAATTTGAAGTAGAGAAAGAAGATGGCGAGGAAGCCGAAGACGAAATGGAAGATAATCTAGAAGAAGAATTTGAAACTGGTAAAGTCTTTAACGTCATCTTATTCAAGCCAACCACAAGAAGATTCTTATCTTCAATTATCCACGCAAACTCAGTAGAAGAAGTTGAGAAGATTGTTTCAGAAGAAATGCCTTTGTATGTAGTTCACTCAATTAATCCTATTGAAGTAACAGATACAACTAAATAAGGGAATAACATGAATTCATTTACTAAAGCATATATGGAAGTCCTCAACGAAGGTACCTTCTTGATGGGACAAGATACAACTCTTGCAGATATCTTAAAGGAAACTAAGTTTGAAGATTTTTCTAAATCAGATTTTGATGCATTTGCTGGTGTGGAAACAGATAATCCTGTTATAGGAACATATAAAGATTATCAGATAATCATAGATGGTAATGACATTATATTGATATCTGATAATGAAGAATCAGCTGGTTTTTCTCAAAAGATCTTTTCGTTGAAGTTACAATCAACCATTTAATGATTCTAAATTTAACAAAAGACAATATTAAATTATATGCAGCCAGTGTTTACCAAAATCCTGGCTGCGCTTCGTCTTTAGAATTTGAAGAGGATTATCTTCGAATCAAATATCTGAAGACGATTTTATATAAATATCTAAATAACAAGAGTATAAATATTCGTATTTTGTTAAATCATATTATTTGTATACAGAATGTTTTTCCTGGAGAAGCAACTGCTAAGATCTTATTCGTTGTGTTTTCTGAATCTTCGTGGAATGCATTAGCAACAATCTTGATCTATTTGTCTTTGATGCCTCCAGAAATTAGAGGAATAACGGGAAAAACGATTACTCTATCATCAATATCTATAGACAATAATCTATTAGAAAAATTAAAGGAACTATGATGTTACTAGAAGGCGTTTACGGAAGTTTCAAATTAACTGAAGATTCAGCAAATAAGTTAACTGAATGGATAAAAGATAACAATGTTATAGAACCTGTTGAAGATGAAGATTTACATATCACAACAACATACTCAAAGGTAGATCCGAAACAAGAAATAACTCCTTCCGAAAAGAACAATATCAGATTAGATCATAAAGAATTTTCTATAGCAACATATGGTCGGGCTTTGGTTATTGAAGTGGAATCGAAAGATCTCGAAACAATTCATAAATCAGCAATAGATTCTGGCGCTTCTTATGATTACGAAACTTATAAACCGCACATAACCATTTCTTATAATGCAGAAGCAAACGAAAACATAATTCCTCTTCTATTTCCTCCAGATTTTGATATCGTTCTTTCTCATGAAGAAGTAGAACCTCTAAATTATAATTTTTGGGGTTGGATTAAGCCTGATGGTTCTCTTCTTCTTCCAACAGAAAAGATGAGGTACTCTTATAATGAGTATTCACACATAGATGTATTAAAAAAACAACAAAAATCAATTTCTAGTTATGACGCAGCATATAAATTGAATTATATTCGTTTCTATGTAGAAACGGCATTAGATCGCCTTGTTTTTGATTGTCCAAACACAGTTCCTGCTTCTATTGTTGAAAAAGGATACAAGAATATTCTATATTATGTCAGAACTAAACAATTCAAATTTTATATAAAAAAGAAAAAAGGTCGTAACGAAACTCATGATTTTGAAACAATTGATAGTGGCAATTCTTTACAAGAATTGCTTGCCAAATTGGTGAAGCTGCAGGAATCAGATGCACCCGCCAATTCAACAGCAAATATTGCTACTTATGCAAAACCAATGACATTTAAGATGTTTAAAAGAAAAATGGATTTGAAATAGGTGTTTTATGGACAAGGGTTTAGAACAAATGGAAAAAGACGTCCAAGAAATTAAAGTTCAAGTAGAACTTGTCAAGAAAGACATTCAACAATTCCAAAAAGTAGTGGATAAACTAGACACAACAAACGATAAAATTCAAGAGTTGATTAATAACATAACAACCATCACAACACAACATCAACAAAAAATAGTTGACTCGGAAACGAATTCTAAGTATATCTGGGAAGAAATTGCTGATGTTAAAAAACAAATTGCTTCCGAGAAAAAAACTATAGAAGAAAGATTAACTGATTTAGAAAAATCAAAGTGGATGTTAATTGGTGGTGTATCTTTCTTAACTCTATTGATGAATATTGTTTCTACTTTTGTAAAGAGTAATTAAATGAAATCCTTCAAACAATTTCTTATTGAAAACGAATTATCTATTGGTAAATGGGAAATTATTGCCTCAACTGAAAGAAGAAGAAAGTATGCTGAAAATCTATTCGATCTAGTTCAAACAGCATATAAGGACACACCATATGGTTCATTTATTAAAACTGTAGATAATGTAATTAATGGTATTAAGAATGAAACAGATCCAACAAAACCACCGACAATTTCAGATTGGCAAGTAATTAATCTAGACTCAGATCCATATGCAGAAGCCACAGTATTCTATAGAAAAAATAGATCAGATGAAACTTGGATTGGAAATAAGATACAAGGTATAGGACATGATGGAAGATATCATAATAGAATTAAATCATCTCAGTATGCTGTAGAAAAGATTGTTGAATTGATTAATGAAGAGGGTTGGTGGATAGAAGTTTCAGATGCGTTGAAATACATTTTATTTAAAAGATATAATGGAAAATTTCCTGTTGTTTCTGATGTTGTGTTTTTGAGAAAATTATATAATGATCCAACTCTTGAAATGATTGATGAAGTTACATACACTAGAGATATTGGTAGTGGAAGAATCCAGGAATCTACCCTGGGAAAACCTGTTCTTAAGATGAAAGAAGAATCTCTAGATGAAGGTCTTTCGGATTGGTTGAGGAATATTGTGCTCGCTGCTGGTCTATTCGCTTCGGGGGAGCAGGGTGCAGAAGCAAAAAGAATAACAGTTTATCCTGATGGTAAGGCAATTTATACTGATACAGGAAAACCAGTAATCAATAAATTACCCAAACTACAATCTACAAAGAATATATTATTAAATGTCAAAGCAGATACTCCTGATGAAAGAAAGAAACTTTTGAATAAGATGGCGATTGCTTCTGGAATAAAAGGAAACGAGTTAGAACATTTTATTGCACAAGCTAGTCATGAAACATTAGATTTCTCGAAGCTTGAAGAAATTGGTTCTAATAATAAATTTGAATTAAAATATGGTCCGAATTCTAGAATAGGAAAAAAATTAGGTAACGATACCAAAGGTGATGGGGCGAAATTCAAAGGACGTGGTTTCTTACAATTAACAGGTAAGTATAATTATGAGAAGATTGGTAAGATATTAAATCTAGATCTTGTTTCTAATCCTAATATGATTTCTAAGTATCCTGGTGTTGCAGCTGCTACTGCTATTGCTTATTGGAAATGGAGAGTTAAACCTAATGTTAAATCTTTCGCAACAAAAGATACAGTTTCGAAAGTTACTAAGCAAATCTCCGGATCTAGTAAAGAAAAACATATAGATAGAAGAAAACCAAAAAAGTAGTTTTATAGGAAATGGTAAGTATGAAATCATTTAAATCGTTCGTAACGGAAAAGAAATTTGCAGATCTTAAACCAACAAAAGGTAAATGGGCAAACTTATCATAAGAATAAGTTATTGCTTTCTTCAACTTAATAAGGTATAATATAGTTATATCATATGATTCATAATGAGGTTTATGTCAAAAGAATACGTCAACAATCAAGAGTTACTACAAGCACTAGTTAACTATAAACAGTCTGTTGCAGAAGCCGAAAACACTGGATTACCGAAACCCAGGGTTCCTGAATATATTGGAGAATGCATTCTTAAGATTACCGAGAATATTGCTAAAAGACCGAATTTTTCAGGTTATACATTTAGAGAAGATATGATAGGTGATGCTGTCGAAAACTGTCTATTATATCTTCATAACTTTAATGAGGAAGCTTCACAAAATGCATTTGGTTATTTCTCTAAGATTATCTGGTACGCATTCTTAAGAAGAATTGAAAAAGAATCTACAGAAACTTATGTCAAATTCAAATCTCTTGAAGCTTCTCCTTTATTCACAGATCACAAGATGGAATCTAAAAAATTCGTTAATCTTAATAAGTCTGTTCTGAATGAAAACACAATTCATATCATTGAAAAATATGAAGAAAAGATATTGAGAAGAAAGAAGATAAAGGTTCTCGATGAGAGTCTAACTAAATTAGAGGAGTTTATGGAATAATGTTTGTAGCTCTTATCACCGACACACATTTCGGTATCAAAAATGATTCTCCTCTATTCTATGAATATTTCGATTTATTCTTAGATAATGTCTTCTTTCCGACCATAGAACAAAAAGGAATAGACAAGATAATTCACTTGGGAGATTGTTTTGATAGAAGGAAATATGTAAATTTCAATACTCTAACATGGGCTAGATCTTCTTTCTTTGATAGAATTCAGGATATAGCCACAATGGATATTATCATTGGGAATCATGATACATATTTTAAGAATACGAATGATGTCAATTCTCCCAATCTATTGCTTAGTGATTATGATAATATTCGCATATTTGATGATGTGTATGAAGAAGACAATTTAATATACGTTCCTTGGATTACAGAAGATAAAAAGAAAGACGTATTAGAAAAGATTTCGAAATCTTCTGCTAACATTCTTCTTGGTCATCTTGAAGTAAAAGGATATACTATGTTCAAGGGCGCAATCTGCGATCATGGTTTGTCTTCTGATATTTTCTACAATTATGATCTAGTTCTTTCAGGACATTTTCATTCTAAGAACGATTCGTCAAATATCTATTATCTTGGATGTCCTTGGGATTTGATGTTTAATGACGTCGATGATGTTAAAGGTTTCCATATCTTAGATACAGAAACAGCTGAATTGACTTTCATTGAGAACCCATATAAATTATTTAATAAATTATATTATGATGATTCTTCTGCAAAGAAGGTTCAAGATGTTCTTTATTCTGATAAAAAATACAATTCATTAACAAAGACTTTCATTAAAGTTTATATTAAAGCTAAAACAAACCCAGTATTTTTCGATAGATTTTGTGATCGATTAACAGAATCGAATCCTTATTCTGTAGTTTATGCTGAACAATATCTAGACATTGAAGATTCAGAAGAAGTCGCTTCACTATCAGAAGATACTCTTTCTCTTCTAAAATCTTCTATCGAAGATTATGTAGATTTAATACCTGATGATAGTAAAATGCGAGAATTAGAAACATTATTATCAGATTTATATACCGAGGCAATAAAATCATGATTATATTTGAAAAAATGAAATATAAAAATATTCTTTCAACCGGAAATAAATTTAATGAAATAATATTCAATGGTGTGAAAACAAATCTCTGCATCGGAAAAAATGGTGAAGGAAAATCAACTTTTCTTGACGCATTAACTTTCGTTCTATACGGTAAACCTTTCAGAAAAATCAACAAACCACAACTAATTAATTCTACAAATAACTCAGATTTACTTGTTGAAATTAACTTTAAAATCAATAAAGATTCATACCTAATACGTCGTGGTATGAAACCAAATATTTTCGAAATCTTTACAAATAACAAGTTAATAGATCAGAATGCAATCTCAAGAGATTATCAAGAATTACTGGAAAATCATATCTTGAAGATGAATTATAAAACATTCACTCAGATTGTCGTTATTGGAAACGCAACTTACATGCCATTTATGAAGTTGAATCCAGTAGATAGAAGAAATATCGTTGAAAATCTTTTGGATATTGATATCTTCTCTAAGATGAATTCTCTTCTTAAAACAAAAGTGTCTAAGACAAAAGAAGAAATAAATGGAACTTCTTATAAACTAGATCTATCTAAAGAAAAGATGAAGATACATAAGAATCTAATTTCGAATTCAACATCAGATATTGACAAATCAATCACAGATATCGATGCTGAAATGAGACGAAATGAATTGCAAGTAATTGCAAAAGAATTGGCTATAGATAAATTGAATAAAGAGATTCAAGAGATCATTGTTAATGATTCAAAAATCAGTACCCTTACTTCTAAGATATCCAATCTTACACATTATTCTGTAACTTTTAAAGAAAAGATGAAGAATCTGTCGAAAGAAATTAAATTCTTCAATACAAATGATTCTTGTCCAACTTGTACACAATCTATTCCAGAAGAATTTAAATCAACTACATTATCATCTAAAGAAAAAGAATTAACCAAATATAATGATGCCATATCGTCCTGTAATTCTGAGATTAATAGTATATCTATCGAGATAGAAGAAATTAACAAAAATATAGAAGAGATTAAAGAAAGAAAGACAGAAATAACAAAGAGACAATTTGAAATTGATTCTATTACACAATATATCGGTAAGTTATCAAAACAGATTAATGATTTAAGAGTTAAGAAGATTGAAGATGTAAAGAAGATCGAAGAAGAAAAGACAATCTTAGAACAGGAATTGGAAACTCTGAATGAAGAACGTGATACTCTTCTAAATCAACAACACCTACAATCCATTGCAGCAATTCTTTTGAAAGATGATGGAATCAAAACGAAAATTATTCGTCATTATCTTCCAGTAATGAATAAGATTATCAACAAGTATCTACAATTAATGGACTTCTATGTCAACTTTTCACTTGATGAAAACTTCGATGAAGTCATCAAGAATAAATCAAAAGAGAATTTTACTTATCATTCCTTCTCTGAAGGCGAGAAATTAAGAATCGATCTTGCTATCCTTTTTACTTGGAGAGAAATTTCAAAGATGAAGAATGCTGCAAATACTAATTTGTTGATTCTTGATGAAATTCTTGATTCATCATTGGATGCTCTGGGTATTGATGATTTCTTGAAAATCTTATCTTCTAGTAAAGAACAAACTAATACCTTTGTTATTTCGCATAGAAGTGATGGAATTCAAGATAAATTTGAGAGAATCTATAGATTCTCTAAGGTAAATGGTTTCACTAAGATATCTATAGATTAAATATTCATAGATATATTATATTTTTTCATTTTGTTGGTTTTGGTTTTTTCGAAGAGTAAATCTTCCTGATCTTCTACTATCTTTATAAGAACAACATCTCCGGATTGTAATCGTTCGTCAGAAAGAACGCAAGATAACGGGATTTCAATTTTGCTAGAAATAACTCTCTTCAAATTTCTTGCACCATATTCTTCGGAAAAACCTTTTTCTATCAACCAGTCTTTTGTCTTATCTTCCATAACAAAAAAGATTTTCTTTAGATTCATCTTAGACGATAATATTCTATATTGGATATCAGATAACTGTAGTTCCAGAATCTTTTTCATATGTTCTGGTGTTAATGTTTCGAATTTAATTGTCACATCAATTCTATTCAAGAATTCTGGTCTAAATTTTGATCTCATCGATTTATCTAGTAGAGACAATTCTTCTTCTTCGTCGACCTCTTTGTTAACAAATCCTATCGTTTTAGATCTTTGCACATACTCCTCAACACCAATATTTGATGTGAATATAATGAAACAATTTCTGAAATTCACAGAATCATTATTTCCCAATCTAATTTCTCCCTTATCTAATATAGAAAGAAGTAGATTAAATAGAGAATCTGTAGCTTTCTCAATCTCATCGAATAGAATGACATTCGGAACAACTCCTTCTACATCTTTTTTGTTGAAGAATGCTTTGGTTTCCGAGTGTCCTATATAACCAGGAGGAGCTCCAATTAATTTGGCAAGCTCATGAGATTGTTGATACTCACCACAATTTACTTTAAGAAACCTATCAACACCAAAAAACTTAGCCAATTCTTCTGCTACTTTCGTTTTCCCGCAACCAGTTTTACCAGCAAAGAAGAAAGAAGATATAGGTCGAGTTGGATCAGATAAACCATTATAGAACTTTTGTGTAGATATCGCCAATTCTCTTATGGCTTTTTCTTGACCAACAACAACATTATTCAATTTATCTTCTAATTCTTTTGCTGGTCCAGACAGATTTCTAGAGTTTAAGATCATCATGATCCTCCTGAAACTATTTATTGGTATATGTGAAAATGCCGCCTTCTGTTTCCAGGTGGCGGCGAACCCAGTCTTATGCTGTTTAAGCAGCAGCAGACATTACTAATACGTTAGTATTTGCGTTTATAGTTTACGCTGTTATGGTAGTCGTCTACCAGAAATCTACTCTCATCTATTCCTGCCAATCGATACTGATTCAGGCCCACCAAAGTATACTCTTTGTCAATATCCCCGCAGATATCATACGTTTGGTGTAGGACTCAACTTCATAGGTCGAGCGAGTATACTTTGGTGGACCTGCTGGGTTCCGCCCCCAGGTCTTGCACAGTTGTTGAATCGGATCAACGATTTCAATTTTTATTTATTAGTCTTCCTCTCACCAATCCAAAAGATTCAGTCTCAAATATCAAATAATTATTTGTGCCATCATTATACCAATGTCTTGTGTTTCCCAAACCATCTCTTCTGCCGTTTCACTGAAAATGCCCATAGTCTTTTCTAATTCCTCAATAGCAATATTCTTATTTGTAATTCTATTTTTGGTAGAAAACGAATCTATAACAAGACCCGTTGTTAAATGTATTAACCTGACACCAGCTGGATTCTCATTCAATTTTTGATCTGGTGTCAGGAAATATTCAAATGTACACTGTGTGTTAATCGTGTGAATATTCATCCACATCAATTTGACCATTACGATATACATTAATCTCTGCATGATCACCAAACATTTGACGAAGATCTTCATCTTCAAACATAGATAGAAGTTCGTCTACTTCATTATATGCCTTCTTTATTGAATCGATCGAATCGAAAGAAAGATCTTCAAGATCAATCTCTTTACTATATTGTTCGTTATTCAAAGTCCAGTTATCAACATGATCACAAGAGTTATTGAATCTATAATAATCTCGATTAACACCAAATACACAAGTGTCACCATCATTGAAATAAGGTGTATATTGATTCCAAGAAAATGAATTCAATTGTGGATTGTCATTGAAGATATCTTTTGTGATATCACCAAATACACTCTTTGCGTTATCTCGTAACATCTTCATATGTTCGTCACGAATTACCTTAAATTCATTAATCTTTGCAATAAATTCATTCTTAGTCATATTAATCAATCCTCATTTTATTAGTTACAGTTTTTGCAATTTTCTTGTGAGAAGAAGGAACAGTGTCTTTACCAGCATTCATCCAAGATCTATATTCCATTTCTTCCAAATAATCAGAAGCATTTGGAATATATCGATTACCAAAATCCTCTAGGATATGTTGCTCACCAATATCCCTGACAGATACATTCCGACCATCAGAATTTTTGATATTCACCCCAAATATTTTTTCTAAGATAGTTGAAAGAAACCAAGAATTATGAGTTAATGCACGATGACGATTATCTGACATCGCACCCTTCGACGAATCCATCAGATTATGGATATCAAAATAATCTTCTGGAACACCACCAAACTTCTTAGCAGAAGATACTGCGTGAATCCAAGGTTTTGCCATAATTTATTATACCTTATTCAATTGTTCTAGTCAACTTGAACCCGACAGTTCCGCCTTCTGATTTAATTTTAGCACAGACTTCTTCGAAAAGAATCGGTGCATACTCAGTGTGTTCGACGCAGACATTATGATATCTAATATCTGGAATATTATTGACGTGGAGATGGCCATGAATATTACATCCAAATCTACCAAGCGATTCATTATGAACTGGAATATGACTCAAGATCATACCATTCATCACATGATACGAACGAATGTCACGAAAATATTCTGTGTAATCCGACAACTTGAAGATATCATGATTGCCACGAATCAAGATCTTATCTCCATTCAGTCTAGATAAAATTTTAAGGTTCTTTCTAGAAATGACAACATCGCCTAGATGATAGATCTTATCATTTGGTTTGACTCTTGCATTCCAAGCTTCAACCATATATTCATCCATTTCTCCGGCCGAAGAGAACGGTCGCATCGGCGACCCGTCTTCCCTCTTAAATACTGTACATGTTTTCTCGTGACCAAAGTGGGTGTCACTAATTAACCAAACTGAAGGCATAATTTTCTCTATAGATCCTTTTCTAAATTCTGATTAACATGATTCCACGTTCCACATCCAAATGCATTTCGTGTTTCTTTAAGAATACAACTGTATAAAGAATCGTATTCGTTTCCCCTATAAACATACTTATCTGTTTCTTTGTTGAACGTAATCGATTCTTTAAATTTATCTGCTTCTATGAGCATATTTAATAAGATGTTATATTTTTCAAGTAAGTTTGCAGCATTCTTTTGTTCATCTTCAGTTGCGCAACCAGATTTCAATTCAAAATATACATCCCAAACACCCGCAGATGTGATAGAATCAATTGTATGTTGTTCTTTGTTGAGAACAACAATCATTCTTTGTTTTAATGCTTCTATTCGTTTAGATTGTGACATTATCGATTCGCTTCCGGATTAATACGATTGATATAATCAAGAGCATCGTCTACAGAGTTGAAGACTGGACGCCCATAAGCATCAATCTGGCACTTGCCAAGAATAAACTTCGGACCATAGACATCAAGACTCAGATCACAAGAGCCATTTTTGAACGACAACCGAACGAACTCTTTTCCGGAACCAGAAACCTTATTCAAAGTCGAATAGAGTTGGAGCTTTTCTGACTTATTCTGAAGGATATACTCAACAACTTCATCACGAGTCATGTTCTGACGCATTTCACGAGGATATCCGCCATCCGTACGATAGACGATAACCCAAGCAGAACCTGAAAGACCATAACCAGAACCAGTGATCTTGGCATAAGCTGGAGCCATTTCTTGTTTTTCTACGAAACCAAGCTGCTTCTGTTTCCTAGAATTTTCACCAACAGGCAGGAAAATACCAGTAAATTTATCGGTCTTAGGATCAACAATCGCCCAAACTGAACGGAACGACTTCCCGAAACCACGATATCGATCACGAACTTGAATGATCTTAGCAGGAACTCGTTCACCAGTCTTGGCATTGAACAGACCAGGAAACGAAGAAACCCAACCAGCATCCGCCAATTCAGCTAAAGTTTGATTCAGATTCGAGCTGATACCAGAAGCCCATTGTGAAAGAAACCCATCGGTATCGCACCGATCGAAAGAATCTTCACGATCCTGGATATTGCGAGCAGCCATTTGGCGATACTCATCAGCAGTAAGCTTTTCCATACATTCAGTATACCGTATCCTTCGTCTGAATCAAAGTTTTTTCAGAACTATATTCTCTTTATTTTCAATAACTTACGGTAAATCGTTGATTCTAAACGAGATATTCTTCCGAAGAATATTCTCTTTGTTTTCAATGACTTGTTGCAAGTCATTCATTTTAAACGGAATATAATTTACAAAAAACTTTGATTCGGATCTCCAATAAGGTATAATGGTTATATGAAGAAGAGAGAAACCGCTAAAGAAAAACGTGAACGATTGGCTCTTGAAGAGCAAATTCGAAATGATAATGAATGGCTTGAATTGAAGAATCAGTATCCAACCATCCTTTTGGATTTCGTGTTCGTCTTCTCGAAGCTTCCTAATTACGAAGTAAACAAGCACGAAGCAGTATATTCCTTCACTGATCTTGTATATGATTCTCCATTCTTTCTTCCGATTGTCTTACCCAATGATTATGATTTTGATGTGATCTTCGAAATCCAAAGAATGAATGATTATCTCGAAGAAATTCGCCTGAAAGAAGAGTACGAGAAAGAGAAGAATCGAAAGATCTATGCTGCTCTTGCTAAGTTAACCAAAGAAGAAAAAGAACTGTTGGGTCTGTAGAATCGACATCGTCTTCGGAGAAAGAAATGAAACAAACAATCAATATTAAATATCGTGTTGATTTAATCGAATCTGAACGTGGCTGGGCCAAACATTATTTTTGACCAAATACTTCGAAATATGATCTGGGAATCGATCTTTCTCAAATATTGTGATTATGCAAAAACCAAATTGAATGTATCGGATATTACTATATTTGTAAATGAAGAA
>Ga0208600_1000003_pt1 | contig 48935 bp, 60 predicted proteins | sample LakMenEpi08Oct12_FD_150681 | JGI IMG/M metagenome (GOLD analysis project Ga0208600, IMG submission 150681) | Freshwater microbial communities from Lake Mendota, WI - 08OCT2012 deep hole epilimnion (SPAdes) | ecosystem: Environmental > Aquatic > Freshwater > Lake > Epilimnion/Euphotic zone ... | reverse complement strand
GTCGTCTCCACTCAGTGTACCTTCTGTGTTTATGTTACCTAGAGTATCATAAAAGCTCGGTATTGTAGCTGTTGTGAAGTTCACATTTTTTTCGAGTAATAATTGATAATAAAGATCCCAAAAATAGAGTTTTTTAAATTTTTGATCAGGTGAATCCCCTGTTATTTCTTCGCTGTTATAGATAGCGAAGTCATAGGACATACGAAACAACCGCTGTCCTTCCTCTGATTCCATACTCTCAACGGCAGTGCCCTCTAACTGAGGCATAATGTCTATTCGGAGAATATCACGGGATTCACCACGGAATAAAAATCCCGCATTAATGTTCGAGCTTACGTTGCCTGATTTGTTGTAATACTCCGGGTCATTAAATTGAATTTCTTCAGGTGTATCGCGTTCAATAACATCAAAAGAATTGTCAATAACAATAGAACCACTTTGAAAAATATTTTTAAATGTATCCGTGATAATTAAAGATTTTATAGCAGATGGCTTAATATCTTGTGCACGCGTAGTTTCACCAGCTACGCTAATAATAGTAACCTTAAAAATATAGTTACTATTATTAATTTTATGTGTATAAGCGTCATTAAGAGGGTCATTCATACTATGTTAGTATTTTGTTAATTTCCTTTAATATTGTAGGTATAAACTCTGGTTTTATTAGTTTCAACACCGTGCCTGTTTTTGGTAGCTCAAACGGGTTATATATACCGTTAATAAGCAATATTAACCACCATAATTCAATAGTCTGATACGCGTTAAAGCTTACCATTGTCCATGGTTCTGATTTTTTTGTAGTAATATAAAAAATTACGCTATCATCTAAGTTTTCGGGTAGAAAAATTGATTGTAATAAGTTATAATAATATTGGTTTTCGGACGTCTGATACATCTTAAATATCTTTTCGTACCTGTATACGTTAAGATCAGGTAGCGAGTTAATATTATTTTGGTAATCACCCTCCATATAGATATTTAACTGCCTTTCTTGCTTTTGAAACTATATGCCGAAATTAACTGATGAAGGATGTGTAGCGGCGTAAAATGGACTACCAGCAGCTGCACGTTCAGGGAGGGTCGTAGCGGTTGACGTTGTGGTAGGAACGACTCCCGGTGTAGCTATAGCTGTTTCCACCACATTGTGATTACTAATCATATGTTGCATGAAGTTTTTTGTATTTGCTGTCATACTTTTAAGCGATATTCTTACACGGTATGCATCAGGTATAATCGCCTTCATAGGTGTGGATCCGCTTGTATAGCCTAAAAATTGACCAGCTACATCTCCTAAGAACGATGACGTGCTATTGCTTGTAGGTACATTAATAGTCATTTCACGTCTTGATCCCATAAAGTCAATAGTTATTGCTGTTATATAACAAAACGGGAAAAACTTTGTACCTGGTATCTCTACTTGATATATTACCGGTTGATCAACAGTATTTTTGCCTGTCTTACCTGGTCTGTTTTGATACACAAGTAGAAATAAAAATTGCCAATTTTTAATTACGTCATCATATGTAACTTCACCAGTATTGATTAATGGAAATTCAATATTAATATCTTCACCTTCTGTCGGGTAATTATAAAATTTTGTTTTTTCAATATAAGTGATTTGTGTAGGTGCATTGATTGAAGCAGTGACCTCAGCTGCTTCTGTTACCATTCCAAGAAGAGGAGCTGCTGCATCTCCTAGACCACCTACCTTACCGGATTCAGAAAAGGAATTAGCTTGATTAGCGTAGTTGTTATCAAAATACGGTAGAACATATACCCATCCAGTAGGATCTGTTAGATATAAGTTACGATATGGCTCAAGCCATTTACTCTTATTAACAGTTGGGTTATTATCATCACCAAACTGATCTGTAAACCTACCGATAAAAGTATCAATCTGATCGGGCGCGGCTGCTGCTGCATTTTTTAATTTTCCAATAAAATCGCTTATGTTAGGTTGATTGTTATTACTTGCAAATTGCTGTATGTTTGCGAGAGTTACTGTTGAATTGTTAAATGTCTCACCGAGGGAGTACTTAAGCTGACTAACAAGCGCGTTTGTGCGTAATTTTCTTTCAGTCAAGATAACTCTCGGCACTTCCTGTCTAGCTTCACCGAGCTTAGAATATGTCCAGTAAAAGTCCCTAACAACATTAATCTGTGTAGTTGTTGCACCTACACCTGTATTTGTTGAGTTAGCAACGCTCACAGGCTTAATAGTGGGGAGTGAAAGGGTGGGTTGACTAACACTACCGAGACCGGTATTATTATTTACAAACCCCCATAAAAAGTTTGGCATATTATTATTTATTCAATGCTATCTTGACAACAAAGATTCCCTAAACATCATACTCGTAACAGGATTTGACATAAATGTCGTCGGGCTGCTAACATTGTTAACAGTTACCGATTTACCTGTGTTTTCTTTAAAGGCTCTAAACGCTTCTACTAGCTCCTTAGTATTATCGGATGTCTTTTTTTGTTGTTCGAGTTGACTAATGAAATATTTTGTTTGAGATTGAAATGCTTTAATAAGAGCTTCTTGATCAAACTTATTTCCCTCCATATATGTCTGAGCTTCAGGTGTTAGCTTCTGCTCTGTCGATGGCTTAATATTGGGTAAGTTTATTATCTTGCCCTGATTTTCAACTCCTCTAATAACTGGCACATTATTGGTAGAATCTGCTTCAAGTTTATTATTAGTTGTAAAAGGTGTTGCATCTCTACTTGCGGCCGATGCTTTTGTTTTAGCTAATACATCAGGTTTTGTCTCTTGCTTTTCTTGTTTACCATCAACAGTTATAGGTGTTGTAGGTGGTAGAGTTGTAGTTGCTGCGGAGGCAGTTGTCGCGACATTAATACCAAGTACCTCAGCGACTTTTTGTTTTAAACTCCACTTACCCACTTTAATGTCAGGAATCATATCTAAGACAGCTCTAAGTAAACTGTCCTTTATAGTTGACCAAAAATCCGCAATATTATTAGTAGCAGTTACAGAGACAGCTTTTGCCCCACCAATAAGTAGATCACCTATGACGCGTAGTGGCTCTAACGCTTCACCTAAATACCCAAACGCATCGAGCCATCTACCATCACCGATGGATTCGCCTGCTTGTATGAGAGGACCTATAATAGGTATGCTTTTAGCTTTATCATAGAGCCATTTTCCTGCTGTCACTAACCAGTCACCTGCTACAGGTGCATATTCTTGTGCTTTTTCAAGTAACATTCCCCCGATATATTGAAGAGGTTCTATAGCGCTTCCAAGGTAATTAAACCCTGCTTCCCAATCACCATTAAAAATTGATTCACCTGCTTTTATGAGTGGTCCTATAACAGGTATTTCTTTAGCTTTATCATAAAGCCATTTTCCAGCTGTTGCGGTCCAATTACCTACAGCTTTTAAAACAGGTGGAGCATATGTCTTTACCCCTTGTAGTATTACACTACCTATTTGCTGTAAAGGTGCTATAGCTTCACTGAGATATTTAAACCCTGTGTCCCAATCACCATCAAAAATAGACTTACCAGCTTTCATGAGTGGTCCGATTACCGGTACAGATTTTAATTTATCGTAAATCCATCCGCCCATATCTTTAAGTATGTCTAGCTTTTTAGTTGTTCTTTCTTTTCCTTTTGTCTCCCCTGCTTTAAAATCCAAGAATGCGTTAAGTGCGTCAAGACCTAGTGATATAGGTATCGCTAGAGGCGCTGCAGGTGTTAAAAAGAAGAGACCTGTTAGAGCGTTCAATACATCAACGACTCCACCGACAGTATCACCATTTTGAAACCGCGAATATGCAAATCCTAAACTTATTAAACTACCAATAAGAGGTATCTTCTTTAAAAAAGAACTAGTAATACCTTTTAATAATCCTTTACCACTTACTTTTGTTAGTGCTTTAAAACCTACAGCGAGAGCGCTATCACCCAACAGCTTTTTAAGTCCCTTAAATGGACCATCGTCCATCAGTCCGCTAAATAATCCCATTATTCCTCCAATAGTTGCACCAACACCGGCAATTACTGGAAGCAAATATTTAAAAAATTCACCAATTGTCTCTAAGAAGCCTTTTGGTTTTTCTTTTTCTTTCGGGCGATTACCCTTTGCAACACCGTCAATCAAATCATTATTATCTTCATGCTGTCGATCAAAGAACGGCTTAAGAGTGTCACCGATTATATTTTGTAACTTAACTTCTGTTTCCGGTGGTATAACGATTTCGAGACTTTCTTTGTGATATGGGGATATAGGTTCAGAGGAAGGGTCTTTTTCCTCTTTATTTTTTTTAAAAACACTAAAGAGCGATGAAAAAAGGTTGGTTGGTTCTTTGGTTGTCTCTTTTTGTTTTTCTTTTTTTGATTCAACAGGCATAACACCGTCTTTTTGTTTTTCAGCTTGTTGTAATTTATCTTCCTTGGGTTGAGTGAGAGACTTTGCAATAGTTGTTAATAGACTTGCAGCGACGGAATCATGCACTATTTGAGCTTTTTGCTCTGTTGGATTAATTAAGCGTACAGGTAATACCTTTAAACCGGTGGGTACGTCTTTTGACGAAGAAGAGACTAGTGTAATGTCGTCAAGCTTACTATTCTCTTTAGTTTTTTTAGTCTCCTTTTTTACTTCTGTTTTCTCCGTCTTTTCTTTTTCTGATGTTTTTACTTTATCAGGTGTTGATTTGTTTAGAAATTTGACCATTTCGTTCAGCTTACTGGTCGTGGCACGCTGATATTCAACGATTGATTCTACCTTCTGACCGATTAGTTGCTGTACATTTTTTAGAGTATCAGTCTGCAGGGACTGTAAATTAATAATCCGCTCAAACGAGCTATTTAGATCGGGTACGCTCCCGTTAAGAGCTTCTTGAAGCTGGTCAAATGTAATGCCGTCCATCTGTTATTATTTATAATAACAGATAAGGACTTAATGTAAGTATTATATACTGAAGAAGCTGCCGTCGATTTCTATCGAGATGTCTCCGTATGTAGTAAACTTACTTTCAAGATCTCTATAGTTTTTAATGAACTGTAAGATTTTATTGGTAAGAGTGGACGGTATTTTCTCTATAATAGATATTTTTTCATCTATTTTAAGTGTATTGAATGGTACAGCTTGATTAACAGCAGGCAACTTAAACGTTACCGTTTTTATATATTTTATAATTTCATATACAAAAAGCTCACCTACGAGTGATTTAATATCTCTATCCTGTATCGTTTTAAGTTTATTAATCGTTAGGTTGCTAATATCTCTGTCATATCCTAGACGTGGTACTTCGAGATCAATACTAATATCGCTTGCCTCTATGCTAGAGGTAAAAACGTCTGTTACAGGAATTGCTGCTATGTCTTTAATGATATCATGTAAATTAATTGTTGTGTCTCCGCTCACATACTCGCTATTCAAACCGTTAGCGCGCAACGCGATTGCAATTGCTGAGCGGTCAAACGCATAAAGAGTATTTACATCTATCTTGTCAATTACATTGTCATGAATAATGTTAAAAAAATTAACAATAAAGGATAGTTTAGTTAGTGTTTCGTCAACAGATGATTTGAGAAGATCCTTCTGTTGCTTGAGATTGAGATTCTTGAACTTAATTGTTTTCTTGAGAGAGGGAACATACACATCAATACCTGTCGATTCATTTAATGAATCAAGTTGTTTAAGAATGTCATTAATGTTGGTACTCATAATAATATATAATTACGGTGCATGGAGATTCAACCCTTTATTAGCTTTGTTACGAGATTCTTCATCTCGTTTTTCGTCTTTAAACAGATTAATGTAGATATTGAGTTCTGCTAATGTTGAATTTTTGATTAAATCAAAATCTATGTGTAATTTGCTTATAAGGAAATATTCTAATTCGTATAGAGAAATAAGTCCTCGTTTAAAACACATCTTTAAAAAATCTAAAATAGAGTTTGCAAATAGATTAAGTGGAACCTGAATATTATTGTTTTCGTTAGTATACGGTGATAATATATCTAATAGTTTTATATCACGTATAGTATTACTGAGGTATAAGACGTAGTCACTTATATCCTTAAGCACTGACATTGGTAGATGCTCAATAAGTGTGTGTTTATCTACTGTAACATCATTACCATTAATTGTAAGTTTCTTTATAACAGCGCTGATAAGGTTAAAATCTTCTTGATCTAGGGTTATTTTACCAGGCATTCCTAATTCTATAATTAATTTATTGTCGTTATATGTTTTTTTAGTAGAGTATATATCAGAAGAAAGATTAAGTGTAGATAAATTATTAATTATATCAAATATTTGAATGTTTGTATTAAACGTTTTGTCTGTAGCAGGGCATGTTACTGTCAATTCTAGATCGGGTGATATACAGACAGCACGGATAGTGAGTAAAACTATAATCTTATCTATAAAAGTAAAGAGAGAAGTGTCACCTTCACAGGAATTTTTTATTAAATCTTCAAAGAAATCAATAGTAACATGATTGTTATCATTAGTTAATGTCTTTACTAACTGCTTGTAATCAAAATACAAGAGCTCTTTGATATTAATTACCTTATTACAGGAAGGAAGCTTAGCTGTATAAGTAAATCGTCTCACATGAGATACTTAAACATGTGACGGAGAAACGCCAATTAAACCGGTGAGTTGAAGCCTTTAAATAGACTTGGATTACCTATTGAAGGTGCACCATTTTGAGCAAAATTATTAATAATATCAATAATTGGTAGGTATAGATTGTTTGATACAGTGTAATTTGAGTACGTCCACCGTGTATTAAAGTTCATTAGCTTTTCTTCCGTATATTCTAGCGTTTCCTCGTTAACCGTAAACGGTACACAGTTATAAAAATTCCAAATTTTTCTAGGTACCTGTGAGACACCAGCTCGTGTGCGTGTATATTGCATGATATGCACGTTAACTTTCATGTTTTTAAGCGCTTCGTTAGCGTCATTGGGATTTCTAGCAACAAAACCGTAATGTGATGCAAGTATTACCCAAGGTCTGATTACGAAATCTATAAATGATGTGTTTGTTTCACGGAATTGAAGATCAAGTACGGGAGCTTCAAGATTTCTACCACCTGCAATGACGCCTGGTAAAAATCCTCTGTTGTTATCTACAGAGGCACTTTCTACAGCGTATCCTTCATTGGGTATAGTAACAGAACTTGCAAATAAACAACCAATAACTTTTTGTAAAGGAAATGATGTCAGTATATTCTTCGCACCGTCTATATCGAAGCCGGTCTTCGATCCATCTATACGTTCAAGACCCTGTATTAAAGATGACTTAAGACCTGATGGGTACCTGTCAATTAACACTATCCATTGTGTCGACATTGGAATCGAGGTAAACCATGATTCCATTTGCGTGAGAAAGTAATCACGTGTACTAATAATTGGTACACCGGGTAGATTTAACCCAAGTAATTGTGTTATTTGTGGCGCAAATAGCGGATTAGATCCAGAGCCGATACCGGCAATATTCTGTCCTAGACTATTAAGTGCACTACTAAAGGGGTCGTTCACTTAATTATTTAGCTTATAAGCTAATCTTTTAGGGTGATGTTCTTGTAAAGTAATGATATGCCATTGTAGCAGTAAACTCAATTGTTTGACCTGTACCAGCAGCCATTGAATATGTAAGAGCACCGACACTACGTGGTGAAACACCGATGAGTGAATACTCTGCAACTCTTTCCATCTTATTATTAAGCTGGAGTAAGTTGATAACGGATGTCTGCTTAGGCGTGAGGTAATCACCTGTACTGTTTGCATCATCAAACGTGTAGCGTGACCAATCCTCGAATTTCTGTCTGAGCTGTGAATTTGCGTCAGCATAGAACGTTAAGCCATATCCTTCAGATCCTGGATACACTGCGTTACCAGGTAGATTGAAGTTAAGACCCATGTAAGGTACTGCAACGTTGGTAATAGCTCTCTCAGGTAGTGTTGCTGTCTTTGCATACACAAGATCGTCATCACCGAATGTTATAACGTTCCCTGCAGCGTCTGTTGCACCACCTGTACTGATTGAAAGTACACGAAAGTTAAAATCACGAGCAAATTCACGGTTTGCTGCTACTCTATAAAAATCTTGAATTAATTGATTAGTATCGGCCATATTATGTAATTATTTAGGGTTTCTTGGTTACTTTATGCTACGATTTCAGAGAAGTTTTGGCTTGTTCTTGTTGCGTAGAAGTTAACTAGTATGAACTCAGCTGTTCTAACCGGTTTGATATAAACATCAATTACGAGTGTATTATCATCAATCACAGAAGATGTATTGTTTCTTTCGTCACAGATTAGCAAGTAATCATATAAACCAGCTGTATTCTTTGCATTATCAAAGATTGGTGTGAGTAGGTTTTTAATCTGTGTTCTCGTAAAGAGCGTATTAGGCTCAAATACGAATGCTCTTGCAACAGTGTTAGTCTGATTTTCGAGAGTTAAGAACAGTCTACGAACATTAATGCGATCAAAGGCACTTGGCTGCTTCTGTGCTGTCTTTTGTCCGTAGATTACAAATCCTTCATTCGGGAAGAATACTACAGGGTTAAGTGCAATCTTGTAGAGCTGGTCGCGTTGCTTTTGCTTTGGATAAAACGCGAGATCTGTTATACCTGTTACTACACCGCGTGTAAACCCAGCAGGTGCAGACCAAGGCCGGTAATTCGCATCTGTACCAGCTATCGCAGCTGCAGCAAAGCCGGAGAACGGTACCCATACCTGTCTATTCGAGGCTTGATCCGCTACCTTGACTGCGTTAGCGTAGATGGCTGTGTAGCTATTGTTTATGAATGAGAATTGGTTGCGGAGCGGCCAGTAGATGTTGTCCGAGAAATTATTCGTCGGGTCATCTAAAGTCTTAACACCGTTCTCAACAAGTATATTCGTTAATGGGTCAGCAATAAAGAGGTGATCCTTACGACGGCTTGCAGCAAAGCTTACAAACTGACTTGCTACAGCTGCGTAATTTTGAGCGATAGCTGTATTTACACCAGATCCATCCTGAGCTGTAAGTCCGTTGACATCGGTACCGACATATGGTACACTATCATCGAAGTAGCCAGACGTAGCAGGGTTAAATGAATTTGCGTAGACTGTACCAAGACCTCCTTCGAGTGTTAGTGAGAGAGGATATATCTCGCTATTCTCGATAGTATTAAACATGTTAGTTAGCTTCTGTGGTACATTACCTATCTTTTGTGTTGAAAGATCAATGGTACTGTAATCACCGAGAGCTATAAGCTTATCGTTTGAACCATATGTATTTACTAGAGCTCCATAAGCACCTGATGTTGCACCCATTCTTGTTGCGTATGTATCAATGAATGGTGGAAGCGGAATGTTGTTCAGTGCGCTAGCGCTTAATACATCGACAGCTGTTGGTGTAATACGAGGTGCGCTTAGGAAACGAACACGACGTGTCGGTACCCCTTGTGCGTCTAACCATGTTCCAATGTTCTTACCTGAGATAAATGGGTTAACAATTGTTACGATATTTGAAGACGCATCATCAACATTTTCTACATAATAGCTGATTGCCGGTCCACCGTTTGTATCATTAATCTGACGATAGTAGTCGAAGGATGCATTATAGCTTTCCTGTAAAATGTAGTCAAGCTGAATTGTATCGGGTGAGAATGTTGATTGACGGAGCTTAAATACACCGAGGTTAATAGTGTCGTTATAGTTACTGGATGATGTATCGAATGTCGCGATGTTTTCAACAACTTCAGATACACTATTGCTTATACCTGACGATGTAGCGGAGAGCGCGAAATTTAAGCGCTGACTTGGTACGTTAATGTAATTTGCTGGAGATATAAACGTACTCGTGTTGTTTACCGAATTTACACCGTTGAAGTTATCAAATGATGTTGAAGGGTTAAGGGCAGAATTATCAATAATTCCGAGATAAGATCCTTCAAAACGTGAGTTGATTGATGACTGTGACTTGTTTAATACGACGAGACCGGCATTACCGAGACTTGAAAGTGTATTAAATGATGTTACAGGGCTTGCATCTGGTCCGCTAATTGTTGCGGATAGACCGGCGGAGGATGACCATGCAAATGCATCTCCGCGAAGAACAGATAGATACTGTTCCTCTGAAAGAGTTACGTGTGTAGGTGCACCGAAATTGTATGTAATTCCTGTAGCGGAAGCAGGGTAACTGAGGTTAGTAGATGTAAGTGTTACAAACCCTGTACCGGTAACAGAAGGATAGCCTGTAGCATTAAGACTGTCAATAAAGCCGGCGGAGAGCTGAGTAACGACAACCGGGTAAACAAGAGCGCTGTACTGGTTTGAATAACCAAGTCCTGCGTTTTCACCGTACGGTAGACGATATACAGTTACGTTTGATGGTGATTGGAAGACAGCCTTTGTTGTATGATAGAAATATCTTTCAGCTGCATTCGTCGGTGTACCAAAAATCTGTTCGAATTCTGATAACGTGCTAACTTGTACCGGGTCGGATGATGGGCCTTTTGAGGCGAAGCCAGTTACTAAAACATTTGTTTGTGAGCCTAGATTTGCTCTGAGTGAAAGATCGACTTCACTGATCTGAACTCCAGGACTTTGAATTGTACGTGCCATATAAAGTATTTATAATTTACTGAGAAATTTTTTAAACAAATTATTAATTTTCTGTCTCAGTAAGTGGTTGGATCAATAATTGCGAGTAATTTAGTGTGAAACTCGACTCCACTTCACCAGCGTCTCTATATGAATAATTAATACCACCTATAGCTGATGGAAACGCATCGGTGTACTTGAACTCTATAACACGTTTATCATATTCATCTAATCCAAATATAGAGATTGTTGATTTATATTGATAGAAAGATGAATTTACACCGTTATTTACTGTTGATCTGGTAGGTGTTGTGAGTTGCTTGCTATCATATAAGCCATCTGCGCTGTTATTGAGCATGTCGAGCCAAGTATATATCACCCAGTAATTATTAAACCGATTATCTACAGTGAAATTTACATTAATAGGGGGATAGGGTTCACGTGAATGACTAGTGTGACTTAGAGTTTGACCACCGTATCTTGTCTGTATCGCGGGTACAGATACATCGGGAATTACTGTACCGTATACTGAAAATTGTAAAGTGTCAGGTAGTATTGTTTCTGCTGTTCTTTCAAATTTAGTAGCGATCTGTCTCAACGCTAACGGTATATTCATTACCATTAGAAACTTGTCTTTTCTCGTCTTATTGAATGGACTCTGCGTGTATGTAATGTTGTTTCCCATGTATGTTTAATTTAGATATGCCCATCCTTGTTGCTGAAGATATGTGAGATCTGTTTGATCTGGCTCGTTACCTGTACTAATTAATATAGGCAGTGGAATTGCGTTGTCAGAGTCTCTCTCGTTACTATACATGGATGTAGGGTTAATAAAATATTTAATCCCATAGTCCATAGACTTAATAACTTGCGGGCGCTTGTTGTCATCGAGCTCTACGATTTCATAATATTTTTCTGTAACTTCATTCTCTAAAATCATTAATGTCCAAATAAGACTCATAACCCTATCATCGTGGCTATCACTACCTGACTTTGCAGCCCATGTACCGTTCGGGTATCTTACAAATCCCTTGAGTTCAGCTAATGTTTTTATGTCACGTATACGGACAACGTTAAGTTCATTAATCCAATAGCGCATATTAGTCACACCTTTGTATTTGGTGTTTGTATGCGCAACAACCCCAGGCTTGTTAAAAATTTTATCACCGGCCTTTGAACCGTAATTTACAATATTTTCATATCTTAGGTTATTTTTTAGCTGATCTACAACCTGTGCACCGCAATTATTTCGTTCAATTAATGCCGGGGGGTTTCCCCAGTGTTGTAGAATTTCATGTAGTTTTGTTGTAAAATTGTATGGGCTAATGTTACGGTTATGGTAAATTGCAACCTGTTCTATATTACGTAAATCGGTAATATCTAGAACCTGTACGACAGATGCAGCTTCACCGACACCCTCAGCTACATCGACACCAACTACATATAACCGCTCCTTATCTGGTTCTCTCCATAATAGATAATGTCCTTCATCAAACACAAATGTCGGCTCTGCGCATTCTGCCTTTAACTTTTCGAAGAATGCTTCGTCAATAGCGCTCTCACCAGTTTGTAGGAAAGTATTGCCAAATTCTTGGTCAAACTTTTCTCTACTACCCATCTCGCGAATGGTTTTATTTTTCCATTTTTCATCTCTACCCGGCACCTCCCACCAATCAACACGTTCTGCTTTCCACCCATTATGTTTTTCAGGGTCCTGCTCCATAGCTCCTGAATACAGATCATGAAATAAATTACCTGTGCCGTTTGGTGTACTAGCTACAAATATTTTTGATTTTTTAGATGAAGATATAATAGGGTATACAGATGCCCAAAATTCCTCTACTAAATGATTATCAATAAAGGCTAGCTCATCAAGTAAAACAACGTTTACAGAATCACCTCTACCTGCATCACTGCTTGTGGTACTGATACCAATACTCGACCCATTTGCTAAAGACATTGATGTTTTACCATATTCAATGACACCTGGCTTTAAATAGTTCGGTAGTTTTTCATATGCCATTCTAACACGCTTAAAGATATTAATAGCGGTCGACTCTTTATTTGCCACAATAAGCACGCGTTGATCTTCTTGGAAACAAACGATCCAAAGAGCGTAAATTGTGAAGAGAGTCGTTTTACCACTCTGTCTACTTGATAACATACACACAAACCGACTGTCACGTAGTGATCGGAGAATTCTCTTTTGATATAAATGAAGCTGAATCTTTATTTTACCTTGATCGAGATTAGTAATATAAAAGAAGTTCTCTGCAAAATATAAAATGTTTTTTTTACATTTTTCAATATCCTTAACCCATTCAGGGTTTGCACCATAATCAAACATTGCGTCTGGTGTCGGTAGACTTTCATTACCTAGATAAAACTGCTGTTTCTCTTTTTTATTAGCCATTTGATATAAATAATTAAGCATTTATGAACAAAACACGCAATCTCGTTGAAATGGGTGAATTTTATTCTTCAACCGTACTTACAGAGTCTAAGAAGAACAGCCAGTCTAAATTCCCTGGCAAGGATACATTTACAAAGCCTGGTAAGACTGTCGATGCAGAAACAGTAAAGACAGGAAAAGCATTTAATGATGCAGGTCCTGTCCGCAACAACAAAGAAGCTCTCGTAAAGGCGCAGGAGCCTGTTGCCGTGAAAGATAAGGAAACATTTACAGGTGTGGAAAATTTTTCTCAAGTATCTGGAAAAAAATTAAAGGAGAATATAAATACTTTTATGAACAAATCTATTTTTGATCGCTTATACGAGGACGTAATGTCCGATAACATTAATTCACCAGCTGATCTCGAACAGGCTGACGCAGAGGCTCTTGAGCTTCCTGGTACAGAGGTTGAGGAAGGCGAAGTAACAATCACACTTGATCGCGAGCTCGCAAAGAAGCTTCATGACGTTCTTATGACCGTTCTTGACTCAGAAGAAGAAGCGCCTGAGACTGAAGAAGAAGGTGCACCTGAAGAGGGTGAAATCTCTGATGAGGCAGCTGAAGATGAGCATGAAGATGAAGAGCATGAAGATGAAGAGCATAAGGCAAAGTATGAAGCAACTGAACTCACTGAGCTTCCAGCTAGCAAAGGTCACTCTTTAACAGGTAAGAGCAACAAGGTTCACGGTACAGCTACAAGTCTTGTATCAAAGGGTGAGGGTGAAGGCAAGGTTAAGGGTGAAATCGATGCAAAGGGCTCTGATCTTAGCGACAGCAAGGGTCATTCCTTAACAAGCAAGAACAATAAGGTTACATCAAAGACATCCAAAGTTGGATCATACCTCGCGGGTCTTAAGTAATATTAACAAAAAATAGATTATAAATTAAAAGGGCCTTAGCAATAAGGCCCTTTTTTTTGCTTAAATACTTACGTGAATAGTTTCAAAGTTTTTTTTGAGCGTAATAACTTTAACCCGAACATAAACAGTAAGGGTGATTTTGTAAAATCTAGGCATCTAAATATTACAGGTGTTCCTGATCATAGTCCCACCAGTCGTCAATCAAAGAATGTAGCTAAATTTGTGCCTGATAGTCATCGCACTATACATTCCAATAATAAACTCAAAGCATTACTTAACAATGGTAGCACAGCACCGGTGAAGATAACTGACGCTGATGTCCGTCAAATTGAAGCAGAATTTCCACCGGTTAAATACGATCCAAGCAAACCAAAAAAGCTTGGCAATACAGGTGTAGTTCTAAGATATGATCATGCACTTAATAGCCCTGTAATCGAAAAGCCTGCCACATAATGAGTACTATAACAAAAGAATATTACACAGGTGATCCTGAGCCAAAGGTATATCCTCTTACATTTGAGGATAATACTTGCTTCCGTTATACTGACAAAGAAAATAACGCAAGTGAGCGTATTATATATTCTAATTACTGGCGTGAACAGATTAACCTCTACGGACAAAAAATACAATACTATGTAAATACGTTTAGCACGCTTTCTGCGGACATGCTTTACGGTGAACAACCAACACAACAATTTGCACCGCCGCTTCCACTCATTATTGCAGTTAACCTTAATGAGAATGCTCTCATGCTTAGTAAATACGGTCTATTATCAGAAGATGAAGTTACTGCATTTGTTCATATTAGTGCTTTTTATGATCGCTTTGGCTGGGGAAGAGAACCGAAGTCTGGCGATGTATTTCAGTTATCAGAATACGGGAGTGATAGACCGGGTGGCAGAGATGGTAGGTTTTACGAAATTACTGAACGCCTCGATCAGGATATTGCTCAAATAAATCCTTTAGCCGGTCATTACGTCTGGCTAATAAAGGCAAAACGGTTTGAATGGTCCTTTGAGCCTGGTTTATCAGGAAGCGCAGTTAATCAACAGGTGTATGATGATACACTTGCCCCTGGTGTTCTAGGTGCACAGAAGCCATACACGTTTGATGTAAATCAGGCATCTCGCAATATTTTCGACTACACGCAGACCGATTATAGTGATGTGTACGGCGGGTACATGTAATTAAATGTCGTTACTTCTCGATGCATAACGAGCATCATAATCAGGCAAAATTTCATTACGCAGCCCTGCAATAAATAGATCAGCTTCACGCGCAGAATTAAATTGCATTTCAACGTTGCTTTTATCTGCACCTGTGAATGTGTACTGTAGACCTGTATCACAGCTCTTGATTGTAGCTAAGCGATATGCAGTGTTTACTGAAAATACGTTTTCTTTTGATTTGTAGCCGCGTTTTGGATCTGGTTTTACGCTAAAGCTAGTGCCTGTGATGTAGTGCATGGTATACGGACGTTATTAATTTCTTTAATACGTTCAATCTCTTCTAAATCAGATTTCATAGAAAGAAAACGCTCATCGATATATTTCTGAAACGCTAAGGGCTTAATCCAATCTATATCATTACCTGGAGAACGTCGTTTGAGTTGCTCCACTCTCTTCCCAACAAGATCAATTCCTTCTAGCAGACAAAGCCATCTTGCGTATTCATCATACGACATGCTGTGTTGGCTTGCTTCAACTTCTACATTACTTGTTCTTTTTGACGATATCGATTGCATATCCGAGTATTATGTAGGAAAATTTAAGAACGTCAATAATATTCTCACTCTTATTCAAAGTACATGTCAATGTATGTAATGATGTAAGATTACCAATGATACTAATAATATTTTTTTTGTATGTATTAACGATTTCTGGTTTTATATCTTCATTTATTTTACTTTCAGCTATCGCTTTAATCATAGTCTCACAATAAAGATGTAAGAGATTATTAATGTAATTAATACCTGCTGTGTCTTTTTTATAGAAAGCTAATCCTTCTTCTAATGATTTATAATATTGAGACGGTGTTATCTGTCGTATACGACTCTCTATTTCGTTAAATGAAACGGTGCTTTCAGACGACTGAGGGATAAACGGATCTGATACTCTATCAACCGTTAATTCATTAATACTATCGGGTATGTTCATACTTTACTGTTGGGAATAGGAGGTAACTCTATATTTGCAATAGTTTCTGTAATTAACGCTGTCTCAGGCACTATATATACACCGATATGTTTCGTGCAGTGATTGCATTTATATGAATTATTTGTGTTGAGAACGATAGGTACATACTCTGTTTTCTTGAGAGAACATGGGCATGTGACTTCGAGTCCCTGTAAGGAGAATTCCTTTATACGCTCATTTTCGAGTTGTTTATTTTTTAGTTGTACTACAGCCTCGAGACATAGGATAAATGCATAATACAAACCAAACTGGCTAATGATACACGCCAAGAACCCCATTACAGCACTTATACCGAGCTGTTGTAATATTATTGAACCTACAGTCGCGACAGTGAGTAGTATTAAAATTTGTGTGATGAATCTAGCTGCCATTATCTATTAATATAGATCATTTAATCAATTAATCAAGACCGTCTTTTAATACAGTGAATATCTTTTTTAGTTCTGTGAGTGAATTATTGAGACAGTCAATTACGCTTTTAATCTCGGCAACAGCTTTATCGTCTTCTTTGATGTTCGGGTTATTAAGAGCTGTTTTAAACATGTTTACACAGTTACTGTGATTTGTCATTAAATCACCTAGAACGGGAACGACATTAGGCAGTGGGTACGCTAGTAAGTCATCTGCCTTTGAATTGTTAGGGCTCTGATCAGATATATTACCAAACAGGTCTTTGAATTTCGTGCGCTGAGCGCTAAATTCACGACTTGCTTGTCCGGAAACCCATTTATTATAGTACGATACTGTATCCTCAAATAGAACCTTCTTTTTCATGTGAAATTATTTAATCGCTGCAATAAATACTATTATGAGTTATTTTAAGTCAAGATTCGACTATATTTTAGAGGCTGACAGTGAAGAAGCGCCGGTGCCTTCAACGGACCGTGAAGCAATGGCTCAGCAACTTGATACAGCGGCTCCTGAAGATCTCGACGTACGGCCTGCCGAAAGAGCCGCACGAATTGATCACTCAAAATTAGAACAAGCTAATGCTCTTAACGATTGGATTAAACAGATAGATGTGTTTATAAATTTTTTAAACGGTACAGACAGCACATCAATACAATCTCAACTACACGCTGCGTCTTGTGATACAATGTTTGAAGATATAGCGAGAAGTGAAAAAAAGAAAATTGCACGTCTTGCTGCTGAACTTAGCTCGCTTAGTGAGTCTTTCAAAGGTTATCTTATTTCATCAAACGATCGCTGATAACATCAGCTTTGCTTTTAACCCGTTGTGTGAGTTTCTTATAAAGAAATCAGGCGATATTTGGTTAATGTTTGCAGCTATACAAACATCATTTATATCCTTATAAGATTTACCAATTTTTTCCGGCCACATAAATACAGTCTCACCGTTATCTATTAATTTTTTAGTTTTCAATTTACTTGCTTTATCCAGCCATTGGCTGTCTAATACCCATATTCTTTTATGGAATTTGAGATTATTGATTTGCGATTCCTGAATACCTGAAAACATTTTATCGCTCTTTTCTTGTATACCTGCAACAGCTGTACCGTTTTTCACAAAAAAAGCATCTATCGGACCCTCAAATATAAAAATATATTCAAGATCGGCTGTTATTTCATTAATGTTGTAGAGAGACTTGTCACCGTTTATTTTGCTCAAATATTTCGGTGTCTTGTCTAAATTAGATTTAATAATTGTTCTAGATTGATAGAAGGTAATTTCATCTTCGGTGTTGTAAAACGGTATTACAAGACGATTCTTATGCACTTTATCAGTTAAAGAAATCCATAATGACCTTGGTCTATTAATAGCGGTATCGAGCTTACGCCGTTGTATTAATTCAATTGCCTCTTTAACTACGTGATTGTCTCTATGGTATTCCACCTGCATTGGATCAAAGAGATTAATGCAATCAAGAGGTAGCTTGTGCTCATGTTTCTCAGTTATACCTACAGGTTCTTCACGCGAGATATCTACAGGTAATACATCATAGGTATTAATTTCATTGAGTATCTCCCTATAAGTCTGACCAGATAACTCCTGTATCCATTTTACCGGGTTACTGTACCAACCACAATTGTGACAACAAATTACATTATCTTTCGTTAGATAGTAACATCTACGCTTCTTAAGCCAGGAGTTACCTTCACGACAAATAGGACATGAGCCTTGATACGTATGATTATACCCATTGTGCTTTACACCACCTGAGTATGTATAAAACTTCTGTACAACGTATTCTTGAGGTATAGTCACAAATATAATTTTATATTATATTTGCAAAGATAACAAGTCTATTTTTTGGTTTCTGAAATATCTCTTACAGAGACAATACCTTTACGAATAAAGGATCCAGAGGCGGGGTCAATATATTCTGCTTCAACGATTTCTTGTTGATTGCGAATATATGTCTTAAGTCTCGGCTTAACGGGTTCACCGCTAATAGGTGATTGAATAATCTTCGGTTGAATTAGATCCATGTAATTATTTAATCTTCACTGCGTTTCGATTCAACTTTGTTTTTTTTGTGTTGTAGCTTACAGGTCGCATAAACGTATCTGGGTAACCTCTCAACGACCTCGAGTATATGCTCACTAATACCTATTACAAATTTCTCGTGCGAGATTACTCTGTTCTTCATATCAGGTAATGATAGGAAAGAATGTTCATCCTTCACATCTTCGATGTATACCAGTAACTCACCGAGTAGCGCACCTTTAGTAACAGCATAAATATAGCCTGGATGCGGCTTTTTATTTTTCTTAAAAAGATTCTTAACCTTGTTCGCTAGTGTCTTCATCTATGTGATGATTATGAAAATATTTGTTAATTAACGTCACTAGTGAGTCTGCTTCTTGTTGATTCCGCGCCGATATACAGTGTATTGGTTCGCCGTCAAATGTATACCCAAGGATCATAAACGAAGATAAAAACTCCTCTACGACTGAAGAGAGTGTGCGCAAGTCTTTTTTAACGATAGATTCATTTTTAAGCTTTTCCTGTAAAGAAGCAGCCATGGCTTGCTTAATTAGCTCTTTCGCTTGAGGATCAAGACTCGTGTCAAATTTCTTTAATTTTGTTTTTTTATTCTGCTTCTTGTCGCTCATCATTATTATTTAATCCCTTCGATATGTATCTAGAGCGACCGTGGTACACCGCGTTATTACAAACACCGTGTGAGAGAAGGTAGTCAATAATAACTTCAATGCTGTCTGTTTTTATACTAAAATTTTTCGGAATACGTGCACCACCGTCGTTTAATTCAAATAAGATCTCACCGAGGTCATTCTTGTTATTATAGCATGTTATAATAACGGAGCTCTCACTAGGGTTAACCATTATTGTCCATCTACGGGGATCGCTTTTTGCATAAACGGAGAATAAGCGTAATACGATAAATCCATTGTCGCGTAAACGTTTAATAAAATAGCTAGGTGTTTTTATTTTGTTGTTACTCATATGTATATTAGTTTTGTAACGCAGATGCTATAAATTTAATTTTAGTATTATCTGTGTCTGATGTGAGGATTAATAATCCACGCTTTGATGCAATATCGACTGCTAGAGTTTTAAACTTCACACTAGAAATTATTCTAAATAATTCAAAATTCAAGGGTATATGTAAATTTATTTGTTCTCCAGTAAAATCTGTTGATATTTTAATCCCATATGAATCTGTATTAGCGCGAGACTTATCTGTTAATTCTCCGTACACATCACCGTCTTTAAATGATAGATAAATTTTATTTGTTTCTGTAGCTATTGAACTACCTTTAATAAGAGAGCCTAAGGATATATGTGATATGGTAAATCTACCATCATATGGCATATCCGCCAATTTATCAAAATTAATCTGTTTCGATGTTTTGATAATATTGTCTTCATAAAGATGATACTTAAACTTAACATCTGAAGAGGTATAACTAATATTATTAAGAGATACATCTAGATCACAACTCGATTCTTCAATGCATGATAGCACACGGCACAGCTTTTTAACATCAGGTATGTTAAGGTTTTTTTGGCTTTCAAACCCAATATTAGTGTACTCTAAATACACAACAAGAGTATTATCACTCGTTGTTATAATAGCAGAAACCTTATTTGGTGTTAGCTTTAATACAGCGCTATCTGCAACTCTGCTCACAGGTGCGAGGAAATTAGTTAAAAATTCTTCTCGGTTTTTTAAATTAAAAATCATGATTTATTATAAATTAATCTTGTAATAAAATCAATTAGTTTGATTAGTCAGCTACCTTCTTTCTTACTGTTAAGAATTGACTTGATATCTGTCTGTAGCTTTAATATCGTTTCTATTTTTTTCTCTATTGATTCAATACGCTCAAATACTTGTATGGTATATGGGTTATTATTGAAATCAAATTCAAGTTGATTCTTATCCTTTTCTTGCGTTGTAACTGGTACAGGTAGCGACGGCACGGCAATTGGAGTAAGTTGTGGGTGTTGTGTAACAGGTACGTTTTCTATCTGGGGTACATGTTGTATCTGTTGAGAGGGTGCTGGAGGAGCGATTGAGTTCAACACAGCATGTGGATTAAGAACCATGCCATTTAGTGTATTCGTCTTCGTAATTAGATTTTTATCTAATTCCTTTAGCTCACCCATGTTTTGACCCATAAACTGAAGCGTTAAGTACTTCAGTTCATCGGGTGATAGATTATCATTAAATGTATCCATTAATCAAGTCCCTTGAGGAGATCATTAATATCATCATCATCAAGACTCGCAGGTACTGGTGCTTCCTTTACTGCGGGTGGTTGAGCGACGGGTTTTTCAATAATACGAGGTTGTGATTGAGTCTCGGTATTAGATTCTGTAGTAACCACATCTTCATTACAGTGATAGTGTAGATTAAGTGTCTCCTTTAATTCATCGTAGCTCTTAACCGCGAGGTATGATTCAAGATCAAAAACGTTACCGTAAATTTCATCGTACGAATCAGAATCTAATCCTGTAACCGCTTTAGGTAGAGCAAATTTAGATGAAACGTAAGTTGGAAAATCACCCTGCTTCTCTACCTTAATTCTAAGGCTACAACCAGCAGGGGAAAGATCAAAAATTCTCGGACCAAAATCCGCTGCATCGTCACCCTCAATGGCATCCATAATAATCTTGTTGAGCTGGCGACCAAATCGGAGAATTTTAATTTGACCGTTATTTTCTGGCTTAGTAGGATCGTTCTCTACGTAGACATTAACCATCCAATTTTCCTTACGATTCAACGCCTGTGCCTTCGCTTTATCTTCTTCTGTTCCTGATCGGCGAATACGATAACCTTCTTCCGCGATCGGATCGCGTTGATTCCACGTCGTAGGACTAACAACGTTAATCAACTTACCATCTGCAAAGCTTTTCCAGCTATATGAATAGTAATGCAAAAATGTCTTATTAGGGTCCTTAACGTTAGGCAATATACGTACAGTATATGTATTACCGGCTTCAGTTCTAAGGAAGTCCTTAAATTTTGTATTGGTGTTTTCGGTTTGCTTCGTAAGAGCAGATTTAATGCTATCGAACATTGATGATGTGAATGAGGTGGTCATATTTTTATTTTATAATAGGTTGGTTAGTTTAATTTTCAAGTTTATTTTCAAGTTTATTTTTTAGTTTTTGTATACCGGCTTTAACTAAGATCTTAGCTGTTTTACTTGCGAAGAACTTTAATCTAAACGTAGGTATATTGTTTAGGAATTCAATACCAAGTATAAACTCTAAAATATCGTTATCAACTAATTTTAATTGTTTATCAAATTGCGTGAACCCTAAAAGACAATAAACATTTACTCTATGTTCCTTGAGATGCAAGATAAAAGATGGTGTGTTATTACTTCGGTGTGTTATGTAATCGTCTATCTCAATGTCGTTGTCGTGACAGTAATTCGATATATATTTCAATGACTCTACTATATTAGTCAATTGCTCAGGAGCATCAGGATCGAGAAAAAGTTTTTTTCTTTGGTAAAGTGTATACGCTTTTGTTGCTTTAAGGGTAGTGTAGTATTCTATATCAAAGTAACTTTCATCAGGGTATATAACATAAGGAGCTTTAATAAAATCGTCCAATGATATGTGGCTATGCTTTGTTAAAAATATTGAGATTTTTTTTAACTGTCTAATTATAACAGGGTCGATATTACTAAAATCTTTTCTGAACTTAAAGGGTTGTGATCTTTGAGATCGGGAAATTCTTAAATGAGTATTATAAATGTGCTGATCAAAATCTGTCAGGCTAAGTGCTACATCCATTTATTAGATGGTAATCTTCTTTTTTGAGGAATTCAAGTATTTCATTACATATTTGCTTTTATATAGACCAGGATCAAACATCGTAAATGCTTGTACAACAGCGAAATCACTATTTATATCACAATATATTTTAAATAAATCTCGTAATTCTTTTTTTTGAAGGATAAGTAAAAACACATTTGCTATATTCAATTTTTTTGCGTTTATTAATGTAAGAAATGAACAAAATGAGAGGAATAAGTGTTCATACTCATAGTTTATTAATGTGCTGTTTATATTATCAGGCTTCACTAGATAACTAATTATCAGAAGCCTTATAAAAATCAATGTTATTCACTTGATAGAGAAGCGAGTGCATTAATAGTTGATGCACTCGCTGCAGTATCGTTTATATGCTCATCCTCACTCAATGTCAGTGTTGAATAATCTATGCGCATAATGCATTGCCCGAAATTTGGTCCGAACCGATTTTTCATCATCCCCATTTTAATTACACCTAATTCACGGTCTGTCGGCTCCTGCCATATACTCATAAGGACATCAGCTGTGTGAGCAAGCCCCATACTCTCTGAAATAGTATTCATGCCTGGATCTGATGTACCATACCCGCTTCGGTTAAGCTGAGTCGCGGAGATGATAGGGCAATTAAAGATATATGTAAGTGACCGTAGTTGTTCGGTTATTTTTTTAACCTTTTCATAACTATTACTTTCACCGGGGTAGTGAAGTAGATTGACGTAGTCGAGTACAATCGCGTCAAATTTCATACCCTTATTTCGTAATTTCTTAATATACGATTGAAGAAATCCGACAGTAATAGATGAAGGCGGAAACTCTTTAATTAAAATTTTAGCCTCAGGATTACCGGAAGCGTACTCTTCAAGAGCGTTCTTTAATGTTGGTACTTCTGTTTTAATTTTACTGAGAGGTATTTTTGTTATATTTGAGCTTAGTCTCTGCGCATATATCATTTCAGGCATTTCAAGTGAAATAAGTAACACACTCTTTCCTTGCTTTGCAATATTAATTGCTACATTACCGAGAAAAATACTCTTACCAATATTCGTTTCACCTGTAAACACATACATTGCTCTACCTTCCTGAAGAAACCCTCCACCTATTCTTTCATCTAACCACGTCCAGCCTGTTGGGATAAAATTAACTTGTGAATTTAGATTATCGGCAATTGCATCTACTTCGTTAAACAGATCTAATCCAACTTCTGTCGTTAGAGAAATATTACAAGCAACTTCAAACTTTTCTAAAACTTGCGTTGTATCCATGTCTGGCTTCTCAACGACTTCAAGCATTGTATGATACACAGCTTTTTCCTTTAGAAAAGTTTCTGTATTTTGATACAGCTCATCAGTGTTAATATTTTTATCTATACCCTTAAATCCTTCGACGGTCCTTTTAAAGGAATCTTTGAGCTCTGTTGTTGTAAGACAGGCCTTTATTTCTGTTAACGTTGGGCATGTATTGCGCCTATTAAAAAAATCTTTTATAATTTCAAAAACCGGTTTAATGTCCTTATCCTTAAAGTAAGCCGGTTTCACATAATCAACGATAGAAGCAAGATACGTCTCGTCTGTTAGTGCTCTATGCACCATGACCTTTTCAAAATAATCGTGATCAATCTTTGACATTCACTCTATAATATTACCTTATGCTATTAATAGCTAGCATACTCTTGTAAAAACTTTGATTGGTTTTCAACGAATGTTTTATCATTAATATCTCTCAACCCAGGTGAATTATGGTACGATAAAATCGGTACAACTCCAATCTTAAGTTTTTTCTTATTAGCGTCTATGCAACTCGAGATATCGTAATGGTGAAATGTATAGTTCTCGTTGAACATCCATTTTACTTCTTTAGTTTTGTTGACGTTAACCGACATAAATGCACCATCAATTATTGCAACTCTTGCAGGACTTGGTCCGAAATTTGTTATAGATGTTGTTACACCATCTGGTAGGTAATGACCTGCAAAGCCTCTTAAATTATTACCATGAAAGCCTCCGCACATGATATGCCATAGCGCTGGAGCTTTAATAACGGGGTTTAAACCCCCGGCTAAACCAATGATATCGTATTGCTTGTGACCTTCTTCAAGTTTTGTGAGAAAGCCTGCATCATCAATCCACATATCATCATGGATAAATAGAATTTGTGAGTAGTTCTTAGTAAGAAATTTATTGTACGCCTCCGATAAGCCTGTTTTATTTTTTGTAACAAATTGCAGTTTATCTAAGAACATTCCACTATTAGACTTCTCGAGTTTAGCGAGGCTTTTATAAAGAAGGGTTTCCTTATAGTCAGAGTGTTGTGTGCATGAGACAATAGCTATCATATAATAAAAAAGGGTGAATTCTTAATAAAACCGCCAACGGATGTTAATCCTTCCGGAGTTAACAAATACAATACACCTTCTTCGAGTGGTTCAAGGTTGTTGTCTGGTAGTGAAGAAAAATCATTCGTAAGGAGGTTAGCATATAATGTACTGCCAGAGCGTGCAATATAAATGTTATGTGATGTTTTACTATATATCCAGAGTCCGAATGTACCTTCAAGCTTCGATAGTGCTGTGCATATTACTTCAACTTCATTTCCCGGACACTGTTCTGAATATTTTTCAATTAAAGCAGGTATTACTGATGAGTCCACTTCATTGTATTTTGAAGTATCCTTTATAAGGGCTTTAAGCTTTAAATCATTAGTCAAAACACCATTATGTGCAACTACCCATTCTCCGCAATAAAATGGATGAGAAGTACTTTCATCAAAGATGCGCTTTGCGCTTGTCGGCGCCTGGGTGTGTCCGAGATAGAAATAGAAATCTGATGGCTTCATCTGAATATCACTGTTGTTTATAGTCATATTCTTTGACAGCTCGATAGCTCCTTCTTTCTTTATACATGCATCATACGTGTGGCTAAGAAATAAACCGCCGTATGCGAAGGTACCTCGTTCTCTACCCTTTTGATACAGCTTCGAATATACATTAAAATTTGCACTTCCAAAAATTGAACACATCTTAATAATATTATACTGTTAAGAATAAATAATTCAAGCATATGAATACAGACGTTAACCTTATTTTTGAAGCTTATAGAAATAATATTCTCGGTGAAATGGCCTTACAGGTAAAAGATAAGACAAACGCTGAAAAATCACTTATAGATGCGATTACACACGGCATTGAAACAAGAACCGGTGATACCTATCTTTTTAAGGGACTACAGGGAGAAGAGTTAAAGCAGAGGGTAGAAGAGTTAGTTGTACCTATCATCAGAGACCTCTTCCAGGATGGCGTGTATGCAGGTCGTTCAAGTGGAGATCTTAAAGAGTTAGAATATGATCTTCTCGAGAAGTTAGCGGCTTCAAACCCGAGAGCGAAGTCTCAGTATACAGCGAGAATTTTAAGAAGCTTTATCGCTAGCGTCGTTGATGAGGTTGAAGGTTCTGTAGAGCAGGGCGAAACAATAGAAAATGCTTCCGATGATATCGCAGACGCTGTTGTTGACGGGGCAGAGAAGTCAGACGAAATTGCTCAGTCAGAAGCTCCAAGTGATTCAGAACAAGAACCGGTAGCAGCTCCATCAGACCGTATTACAACAAGAATTGAAAAACTAATCGCTGATCTCGTTGATGATTCAGGTGTTCTCGAGACAGGTGTCGTTAAGGACGTGGGGCAGCAAATTCTTGATAGCGGTGGTCTTGGTCTTCAGGAGGGTCAAATTACCGGTAAGGTTAAAGCTATCGTCAATGACCTCGTTAAAAAGCAGGTATTTGAAAGAAAGGGCCAGTATTTAAAGCTCGGCAGTAATTTTGAAAAATTCGAGCAAGGTGGTAGTGACTCTTCTGTTTTATCCGATGAAGATTTAATAACTACTGTCACTGGCTACGGTCAACGACCAACATCAGGTCGCGAGTTCTGGGGTGGACAAGAATAATTCGATCTAGTCGATTAACTTCTCCCATGGAATACTCTTTGAATAAGAGAGTGGGTCTCTAGTTCCTGCTTGTATAAACCCTTGAAGGCGTAAAGAGCAAGCCGTGCATTCACCGCACGCTGTGTCAGTACCTTCATAACAAGTCCATGTCTGGTTAAAATCAACGCCTAATGATATACCCATTTCAATAATTTCCTGCTTTGATTTTGTAATTAACGGTGCCTCTATATTAATTTTATTCATGCGATTTAACTTTATAACATCGTTAATTGCATGAATAAATGAATCCGCACCATCCCAAAAACCTGCAACACTATCAGCCTGTGCGGCTCCGTGATAAACAGTACTTGCACCAAAGCTCTCTGCAAACGAGCATGCAATACTTAACAACATCATGTTTCTAAACGGTACATAATTTACTGTTTGCGCCTCGCCGCATACGTCTCTTGTCTTAGCTACATTAATACTGTGGTCAGTTAGTGACGATGCACCTATGTCCTTAAAAAATGGTAAGTTAATAATTTGATGCTTGCGGATTTTATCCTTTAAAGCATTTACCTGAAATTGTGCGCATTCGAGCTCTTTAATATGTCTCTGACCATAATCAAAAGAGATAGCATACACGTCGTCATAATTCGCAGCTGCATGGTGTAGTAACACAGTACTATCCATACCACCGGAAATTGGCACAACAACGCCGCTCATTATTCTACTTCTGCCTCAACTGTATCATCCACAATCTCACTATCAGCTTGATGGTATCTGTAATCTTCCTTAAGAGCTTTATCGAGCGCAGGTATTATAAATTCTTCATAAAAATTTGCATCTTTAGTAAAGTTTTTGGCATACCCGAGCTTATCACCTTTCTTATACTTACCACCATCAACACCAATTGTGTATGTTGCACCGTTTTGTTCTACAATACCACGTGAAGCAGCCATTGCGAGAAGACCGCTATACTTATTGAGGCCTGACTTAAATGAGAGATACATTTCAATCTCAAGAAATTGAGGAATAAATCGGTTCTTTGCAGTTAATGCACGGAGAGTTACTCCACTGTATTTGTTGGCTTCTGATAGTTTTTCATCTTCAACGTTAGAGAACTCACCTTCACCGGCTTTCTCATTTCTCTTCGCAAGCTGTACTAGGATGCTCGCCATATAAACCGGGCCAGATCCGCCAGCCTGTGACTTAATCAACGATGGATACATCGCTGCAGGGTCAGAATATGTATGATTAACAAATAATATTGTTGTTTGCGCTTTTGCAGCCTTATAGGTTAGTGTTCGAAGCATCGATTTCAATGCTTTAGCGCGCATACCCATATCCACCGCAGACTTGTCCTTCAATGCGTCGTCAAGTTCCTTTTGTGATGCTAGATTACCCAGACTATCAATGCAGATTATTATCTTACCATGTTGGTTATTCGCTATCACTTTATCTAAAAGTGCTGATACTTGATTACGACACTTCTCGATTGTATCGATTGGTACGTATTTCACTCTTTCAGGATCAAGACCTACACCGCGTACAGAGTTTTTATCAACAGCGATCTCAGAGTCAAAAATAACCGGGATAACACCCTTTTTCTGAGCGTTTGCAAGAATCTTACCTGTAATGAGAGTTTTACCTGTACCGGATTCACCGCTAAAGCCTATAATTCTACCCTTAGGTACTCCGCCATTTCGAAGATCACCAGTAAGAATAGCATTTAAGGCATAGCACCCTGTATCAAAGCATTCAGTAAAGTTACTAAGAGCGTTTTCAGAGAGAAAACATGCATCTGAATTATGCTCGTCAATGATTGCTAGAGTCTTGAGTAGGTCTTTATCCATATCACATATTGTAGTATATCAAATAATGTAATCAACAAAAAAAAAAACACCCGTAGCTATAGCTACGGGTGTTAATCTGGTTTCGATTCAGATTACGAATTACTCTTCATCAAAAAGTCGCACTACCTGTGGCTCATCTGACGTAACGAGCGATGAAGGTGCAGCGAAGAGCTTTGTGTACTGCTCTACAAGACGTGGATCGTTGTCAACGTCTACACCAAGAACGACGCTCGAATAATGGTACTTCCATACCGTTCCATTTTCCTTTGACTTCTCACCAACAAATTCACGGAAGTAGAGAGGAATCGTCTGAACGTTAAGCTGTCCCTGTTGTGTTGGCTGAACGTGAATAATAGCGGGATTCTTTACGGTAAAAGAATGTCCGTTATCAACGTCGCTACCAAACTCACCAATAATGGTGCGGCCAATGTGATCGATAAATGTAATAAGATTTGTATTGCTCATATGTCGTATATATTATATATGCATAATCGAAAAATCAACTACTCCATTCCTAAAAGATCAAATAAATCAATCTGTGCATCATTACCAGGTTTTTTAACCGTCCAGTTTACTGATTCATAAAAACGTTCGATTACCGAGTATATAATTTTTTCAAACATTTTTTCGTAATCAATTTCAAATATAGATTGAAACTCCTTAGGGTAATAATATTTGTAACCGATTGCAGATAAACCAAAGCTGTTCGGTTTTCTTACGTAAAAATACCGTACCTTATCTCCCGATACTATTTTCTCATATTTTCTCTCAATGCCAAGACGATCTATTAGGATGTTATGGTAGTATGCAGCTTTAACATGGCTTGGCATGCCTTTGACTGTCTCGAATTCATTACTACGGTTTGCATACTTTTCATATCCCTTAACCCCCATAACAAATGCAACATCCTCTATAGGTAATTGTTTAAATATTTCATATGTCTCGTTAAAGACTTTATTTGTTTGATGATAATCCTTCGTAAGAAGCATGGTTTCAATAATTTTCTTTACATAGGGCTTAATCGGTGTAGGCATTGTTGTTCGAACAACTTCAACACCGGTGTATTTAAACTTCTTACCAGGTATACCTTCTACATCGAGAGTATGTAAAACGTATCGTTTCTTTTGAAGAAACAAACCAACATCGGCAATAGCTTCACGCTTAAACACGAGACGACAGTCCTTGGAACCAAGAGCTCTTTTACCCCACAATGTAATTTCTCGGTTGAGATATTCTTCAATATCTGATACTGCTTTATAGTATTGAGGTGTAATATTACCGGCGTTGTCATGTACAGGTATATTCTGTCTCTCGATTAAGTGCTTGATGGAAATATATGAACTGTCTGTGTCATTATATATGATGGGGTTATGTTTTATAAGCTCCTCATCACTAAGACCGGTGTTGGTTTTTATGTACTCGGTAAGAATACGGTTTGATTCCTTAATAACAGCCTGACCTGTAAGTGTGATTGATTCGGCTAATTCATCGTCACCGAGCGGACTATGCTTGTTCCCGAAGTAACCATATACCGTATTGACGAGAATCTTGATTGTGTGCTGATGTATATTGAGCCTATCTATTTCAAGCTGATTATTGGCATATTCCTCTGTACCTTCAGTTAGGGTAAGTGATTTCTTCTTTGCCTTTGTTAATAATTTTTTAATTTCAACTCGCTTTTGATAATAGTGATCGACTGTATCAGGTATAATGCCTTTTTCTTTTTGCGTAAATAAGATTTTCGCACGCGATATTGCAATTTCCTCTTGCTGTACGAATTTAGCAAACTTATCATGTGTCAATGTAAACGTTTGTCCATTAACGTGCTTAATCGTTACATTATCGTTCGTCTTATCGATAATTTTACCTATCTTAGTCTCAGGGGATAGGTTTAAGGTAATCATTGTGTTCGGATATAGACTATTAGCATCGAATGATACGACATGTTCTTGAAACCCTCTCTGTGGTTCACCTACATATGCACCGGCGTTTAGTTTGTCTTCACGTATATCCTTAATAAAGGTAGGTATACGCTTGTCTCTAAGACGTGCACGAATTGCGCATAGACCGGTAATAACAGAGAGTGATCCAAGAGCACCTTCAAATGTAGTCAATCCAGCGTATGCGATCATACGTAAAAGCTGTATATATTGTAACTTCTGTTCAAGACGAACAAGCAGATTAACGTCTTGAATATTGTAATCGACAAATAGTTCCCAGTTAGTATCGGCTAGTTCTGAAAGATTCAGATCACCGTAATCAACCTTGCGTTCACCGAGCTCTACCTCTCCTACCGCATCGAGCTTATACGATTCACGTAGCGTCTGACAGAACCGTTTGTATATTTCAAGATAGTCGACAAGTGATACACCTTCTACATGCCATCTTACCTGTTCTTTACCGAATTTACCCATAAACGCTCTTGAGCGTAGAGAACCAATAGGTGATAACCGTTGAACTGCTTCTTCACCGAGAACCTTTCTAATTCGATTGATAATATAAGGTATATCAAAAAACTCTGAATTCCATCCCGACAGAATATCAGGGTAATCTTTTACAAAGAAATCTAAAAACTTCTTTAGGAGATCTTCTTCCGTTTTACATTCAACGTAGATGACATCTGGTGATTTAGCTGTATACGGCTTTAGTCCCCATGAATAGAATTTTCTCGTCAAAGAATCATATACTGTTATGATATTAATAACATCACAAGGGTCTTGTGGATTTGGGAAATCATTAGGTGAGTATGTTTCGATATCAATGTAGTATACTTTGAGTGGTTGTTTTGAAAACTCTGTACCTTCACTCTCTCTCCAATATGCATCAATAAGAAACTGCTGGTATATACCTAAATTTTCAAAAACACGCGTTACCTTATTATCTTTAAGATAACGTGAACGTTCATATTGATTTTTAAAACGCTTCTTCTTTAATTTCGTATTAAATATACTTACGGCATCCGGTGCATTGTTCGTCTCAAGATAAACATACGGCTCGTATGTTGATGGAACGGTAATACGCTTACCGTTTTCATCCCATGTATAAAGATTTATAGTTTGACTTTGAGGAGAATATGATATGTTCCTATACACACTAATAGTATATTATACTACATATGCGTGATCAAGCTACAATACCGTTTACGGCGTTGAGCAGTTTCCTGTCACGGTGTCCGAAGGGAAGTGTATGAAGCTCAACATATTTGTTAATATTATCCTCATTCTCGAGCCAGCGACCATCAGCTAGTTTCCGCATTTTTGATGATATATTCATGTACCGGCCTTTCTTTGAAAGGACATCATCAACGATATCTATCATCTCCTCGCCAGTATCAAACTTGTACGGAGCATTTTCGTACGTGACAATGTTCTGGCACGCAATAGGAAGACCGTAACTACATGCTTCAACAAACTTAAGATCTGACTTTGCTTTATTGAACGTATTGTCCTGGAGAGGTGCAACCATCATGTTGACATTTAAGTTCGCAATCTTCTCTGGATACCTGTAGAGTGTCTCCCAGGGGTGATACTCGAATTCTCTACTCTGTATAAGATCTTGCAACGGGAGAGGATATGCACCTAAGAACACCCATTGATACTTGTCTTTTGTTGCACGGATAACACGATTAACATGAGCGAAGTCATCATTCTGACCTACGCGGTTATCTACATCAAAGTGTGCTCCAGAGCCTGCGTATAGAATGCGTGGTTTTTTCTGATAACGGTCGTAGTTATCAGAAATCTTCTTTTCATTATAAAAATTACCCATCCAAAACTTTGGCGGGTAATTCGGTATTACAGTGACGTTTTTATTGGACGTCTTGCTCATGTAATACTCCTTCATGAAATCACATGTTACTGTAACTTCATCACATAGCTCCATAATTTCCTGTGCTGTTTTTCGTATTTGTGGGTCAGTAAACGCGGGTTTAAATTTATTGTATTCCGGGATATCCTCACTGAATACAAGATCGTCAATCTCGTAAATAATTCTAAAACCTAGATCTTTACTAAGCTTCTTTAAAAATTTAATAAATTCTAATTGATGTACTGTAGCTTGTCTTTGTATGCGAACACATTCAGCACCTCTAAAGTAATTGGGATCAAAACACATCATCGTACTACCGTGAACGACCATTTTCTGATGTGCATTTAGAATATGCTCAGGCCAGATCATTCGCCAAAAACCACACCCACTATAGTCAGCATAATAATTCATTACACGTTTAAGTGTTAGTTCTGGTGGTTGTGGTATAATAGGCGCTACAGGCTGTATCGGTTGCAGTCCAAAAGGTGAAACAAACGGCGACGCAAACGGTGATACAAAGGGACTTGAATTCATGTATGTTTAATTATAGTAGCGAATCTACGTAATCCAGGCGTCTTGTTATACCATTACTCTTTTCTAAGAAAATAACATCACCTGTTGCCGCCTTAATGCTTTCTTTTCTATGGCTAATAACCATTATACTTTCATTGTACTTATCAACACGCTCCTTAAGAACACTAATGACTAATTCAATTCCCCGGGCATCGAGGCTTGAATCAAATAGCTCATCGTAGATACTAAAATTAAAGCATACATCTCCCTGTAATCTCCTCATATCCATAAAAGTGAATAAACACGCGAGATCAATATTCTTTCGCTCAGCACCGCTAAAGTTAAAATACGAACACTCTTTACCTTTATTGTCGACAATCTCTTCTTCAAAGTATTCATTAAACTTGCACGTACAATTTGCATCCATTTTCTGAAGATAATAAGCTAACTTACTATTGAATAACTGTAATATTTTCTGCACTATATACGACTTGACGCCTTCTTCTGATACTACAAATTTTACGACATCGAGAACATTGGTCATCGTTTTAATGTTTTCTAACTCTACATTAATTTTATTAAATTCTGCTTCCTTGTCAAGTATTAGCTGATCATATTGTGTTGATGCCTGATCAAGATCTATAAGATCCTGGTCAAGCATTATCTGCCATTCATTTAGCTGTATGAGACGTGATTCATGGTTCTTGAAGTCACGCATTTCAAGGTTATGTGCATGTATACTTTCTTCAAGCTTGTTAATTTTTAAATTAATCTTATTTTTCTTTTCAATAAGCGTCTTTTCCTCAACCTCATGCTCTTTAATTTTTGATTCATGGTCGCATATATGCTCGTATATCTTTTTCTTCTCACTTTCTATGTGATCTTTATCACCATCTTTTATCGTGCGTAGACATGTAGGGCAAGTTTCCTTATTTGTACCAACGACAGAAATTTGTTTCTGAGCTTGATTTATAAGTGTAGTACTTTCACTCTTACGATGTCTTACACCCTGTATTAATGAGTCAATTTTTGATATACCATCTCTTAGAGTATTAATGTTACTTCTAATATCAGCAATATCTTTTTCATTAAAATCATTTAGTTTGTTTTTTATATCGACAATTTCAAGCGCGTTATTCTTTTTTCGCTGTATATATTTCTCTCGTTTATTTTCACGTTCTTTTATCGCACTGTCGCGTTGATTTCGATAACTTTCTAACGTCTTTTGAATTTCATCATACCGTGTACCGTAAATATCGAGTGATCTTTTATTTTCATTTAAATCATTTTTTAGTAAATTAGACATGCTACTAAAAACACTCAAATTAAAAATATCTTCAATAAACCTTCTCTTTTCTTGCTTCTTTTTAGCCATAAACGGTATTGTATTGTTTATGGTCATAATTACACAGTTCTGAAATACTTCAGGTGTACAATTAAACTTTTTCATTATAAAAGACGTTGTATTAGAAATGCTATCACGCGTCTTATCTTCACCGTTAATGTAAATAAAACATTTAGATGGCTCTAACATACGTATAATCTTAATATCTTCGGTTACATCTAAATTTTTAACTGTCGCTTCTAATATAACCTCGCAGTTTTTTTTGTTAATATTATTGACAATATAATCCTTTTTTAGATCTCTTAGTGTTTCACCAAAGATTGCAAAATATACACCGTCAGCGATAGTTGATTTACCTACACCGTTTTGCCGGTCTTCCTTATCTTTGTTAATTCCGGTTATAATGTGGAGACCACGTTTAAAATCAATTGATACCGGTGTATTGCCGACTGATAAAAAATTCTTTAATGTTATGTTTTTAAAATTTATGCTTTTCATATCTCACTTGCTCGTTTATATAAATCTGAACAGTACTGTATTATACTGTCTTTATTTTCAATATCTAATACTCTTACAAATTCCTCTATTGTCGCTTCCATATCAACACCTGTTGTATCATAATTTTTGTCGTCAATATTATAGTTATTTTCTGTATATGTATAGTCTGTAGTAAACGATAAAGGTCTGTATCCTGAAAACTTCTGTATTAAAGTATCAATGACTTCGCTATTCGCTTTTTTATCTACAACAAATTTTACAAAGTTACCGTTAATTATTTGATTAATGTCAGAGCTCGTTATATTTTTTGTATTTGTTAGTTCTGTGAGAGATATTTTTTTATGCTTTGGTGATAGATTGTTTTCGACAAAATCATACTTCATTTTTTCAATATCTAAAATATAGATACCCTTTGTACTGCCAGTATCACCGAAATCCATTTCAAAAGGATTGCCTACATATATAATTGTACCGTTATCATATTTGCGTTCATCTCTAAGATGAAAGTGACCGGACATAATTAAATTTGATTTTTTAAGTAAATCCTGAGTTTTCATGCCATGATCACATGTCTTGAAACTGTTCATCTTAAAGCTTTCGATCTCTAGGTGACCGAAAATAATATCCGCATCTTCAAGGTTAGAGATATCAGCGCTCCACGGAAGAAAGATACAAGTTCTGCCAAATAACCTGGTAACTGTTGTTTCACTTAATATTTTTATATTGTTCCTGCCACCTAAAATAGAAAGTGAATTAATATCAGAACGCTGCTTGTAATATGAATCGTGATTACCGACGATCATTATTATATTGAAATCTTTTAATTTTTCTAAAATCACACTCGCAACATGAAGAGTGGATACGGAGACATCACTACGATGGTGATAAAAATCTCCGAGAAATATAATGTCTTGAATTTTTCGTTGCTGCAATTCTACAATAAACCAATCACACCAATCAATAGCTACTTGATGCCATGTTGTAGAGTCAAGATGTACACCTAAGTGTAGATCAGAAAAAATAGCGACTTTAGATTCATTTAAAAAAATGTCTGTAGCGGAATTATTCTTCATCATCGCCTGTAGGTTCTATGTATATATGCGCACCACCGTTTTCATCAGGGTTGAGCATTAAATCATTGTATACCTTTTCTCTGTATTCATTCACCGCTTCATGGTGTTTCTTTTCCTTTTTAATTCTATTGATAAAAGCATGAAAAGCTATTGTAGTAAAGTATGAGAACGGGCTAAATCCGCAATCAATTTTAAATTTTTTGTTCTTTAAAGCGGAAAACATTTTTACAATAGCGTCACCCACCATCTCTTCTTTATAACTATAATTCATAAAATTCGGAGCGTATGATAAACCGTTGGCAATTTTATTAAGGCTTTCACACAATTTATCAGTCATGGTGTCGGTTTTATAATAACTCCTAATTTCGTCTTCAAATTCTCTACTATTTACATAGTGTACCTTATCCTTAGGCTTTATCTTCTTTTTTACCTCAACATCTTCACTACTAGTATCGGGTGCTACAGCTGGAATAAGCGTTTCGATATCCGGTATTGGTGCGTCAATCTCTAGATCGAGGTCTAGAATTACAGGGTGTACTTCAGTTTTAGTATTATTTTTCTTTAATTTCTTTGTACGCAAAGGTAATGTGTTCTTTTTCATAAAGTGCTCGTCGCTTTTGTGAATGTGCGGCGCTATAGCGAAGGTTATCAGCTATATCAAATATTATAAGCTTGTTTTTGTCCTTATGCAACCTAAGACCTCTACCAATTGACTGCACGATTTTAATTTTTGCCTTACCTCCGCATGCAAAAATTATATAATGTAGATTTTTTATATTAACACCGGTGGAGAATATTTTAGATATTGCAACAACGACTACATCGCTATTACTCTCCATGAGCTGTCTAACTCTTTCACGCTCTGTTACATCAACTTCACCTCTTATAAAGAAACATTGCTTATCAGGTAATGTTTTCTGTATTAACTCGAATAATATTTCTCCATGCTGGATATAATCAACCATTATAAGGGTGTTTTGTTGTAACTTTGCTGATAGTTTCGCAATAATATCGTTTCGAAATTTACTCGTTACTAGATATTCGACCTCTTGTCTGTAGGCATTTACACCTTCCTCTTTGTGTGGGTAGCTCTTATGTATAAGATTTAAAATCTGTATTTGAACATTACTGACATAATTATCTTGTCGGAGATTAAAGCTATTTTTTTCATATATTATCGGACCGATCTTGCCTAGAATATTCCATTGATCTAATTTTTCTTCTGGCATAGTACCGGTAAATCCAAATCGAAATGGTGTTTTTATTTTTTTAAGAATATCGTTAATTTTATTTCCTTTTCTTATTTTATGTACTTCATCAACAATAAGAACATCAACATCACAAAGCCAGTCTAGTGTACTTTTTTTGCTCTGTAAAATACCTAGATTCGATATAATAACTTCCGTATTAAAATTCAATTCATCATCACCCGTCCACTTCGATACGCTAAAAGGTACACCATAATCTATAAAATCTTGATAAGTTTGAGACACAAGTCCGCGATCTGGTACAATAAACAGACATTTAAATTTACCCTTATTAAGATCGGATGTGTAAAGACTGTAAATTTTTGATAAGAGTGATGCGGATGTAAGTGTTTTACCTCCAGCGGTAGCAAGTATAATAGTCCCTCTACCCCTTTTCATGCATTCTTTTACAATGTCTTCCTGATAATCGCGTAAGATTAAATTTAGGGGATGTATAGTATCGGTATAGTCTAACTGTTGATGCCATGTATGTCTCGCAGGTACTATCTCTTCAAAAAACTCACGACTACATATTATTTCCCCTACATACTGCTGACTTATAATATATTTTTTTATTTCAAAAAATAAACAAGGGTCAAATCTACCTGTAGGTGTAATGGCATATGTACGAGCTGGCATAAACCTGCCATACCTACGCATAAAGTGTGCTGCTTCATTTTTAACAGAAAAATACTCTCTTATTTCATCAAAGAGGTCACCGGATATAATCCCGAGTTTTTTTTTGGAATCGTACTCGAAATTTATCATGTTATTTCTAATTTCATAATTTCGATAATATTTTTTATATCGAATGAGCAACTGCTTAATGTTTTTTCAGATTTTTCAAGCAGTTCAACAAGTATCTCCGCATCTTGTATTTGACGTGTAATGTCTTGTACTTTGCTGTGTTTTTCAGCTGTAGCAGCTATCACGGGGTGTGTAAGCTTTACTGCGCTAGTATGATCAATCTCTGACATCACGTCATTTTTTACTTTCTCTCTTTGCTTTTTTAAAAGCAATATATTTGCTTTAAGTCGAATACACCTACCGGTCCACTTATGTTTAAGTGCAGGTAGACGTAATTGATAGTCTTTAAGATTTAATTCATCAATTTTAAGATCTTCACTCAATTCTTTGATATATTCTTCAAGCATTAATCTTAAATATAATATAAGGTACATAAAAATCAATGAGCTGCTTTAACAATCTTGTAAATAAAATTTTAATGGAAATGGCTGCTAACGTCGCTGGAGGTGCTGCTAGTGTAACAGGCCCTTCAACATCTGGAGATTATGGTAATCAATTTCCCTCTCAAAATAGTAAGGCGTACGCAGATGGTGATGCTCGTATAGCTGTACCTCTTGGGATGAAGAATCCTTACCGTAAACAAATACAAGGAAAGAAAAAATCTAGTAAAAAGGCAGTAAAAGTACCGATACAAAGACGGTCTAGTGTTTATTTACCGGGAATGTAATATATACTACACATGGATTACGGGCATTGGATTTTAAATGAAGGTGTTATTATCGATAATACAACATTTGGCTTCATCTACCTAATTGTCAATAACATTACGGGTAAGAAATATATTGGTAAGAAACAATGTACAAGTCGAGTTAAGCGTAAGCCATTAAAAGGTAAAAAAAAGAGTAGAATAGATCATAAGGAATCTGATTGGAAAACATACACCAGTTCATCCAATGATTTAAACATTGATATTGCAAAGCACGGAAAAGAGAGCTTTACATTTAGAATATTGCGTACATGTGATTCAAAGTGGGCTCTAGCATATTATGAAATAAAAGAGCAGTTAGGTGAGGACGTTCTTTTGCGCGAAGACTATTATAATGGTATCTGCAACGTTAGGATCGGTAAAGCTCCTAAACAGGAGCTTGCAAAATTTAAATTATAGTGTTATAATGTATTAGTGATTGATAGCTGCACATTTGCTCAGTTTAATTTAAAACTCATTGAATTTGATTCTGTCTTCAGATCGATCGAAGTGAATTTTATTAACGATCTATCGAAATATAATTTAATACCTGCAAAGAAAATTAATCGTGATATTAAAAAACTTCTTTATCATCATATTTTTTACGGTGTTAGTGAGTATATCCTTCAACATCCAACAAAAGAACGTATTATCATTTTAAAGAAAAATGATGTACCGGAAGATCTTCTTTCTTTTCAATACTTCAGCAAGATAGATATACAAAAATACATTAATCAAGTCGTGTATAAAGTAGCTAAATTATTGCCTATCAACATTTACAGTTATGATAACTTTAATTTTAAGCATATAGAGGAGGAATATAAAGAGAGAAGAGGTGATGTGATTGAATTAATAGAAAAAATAAGAATGTTTAGTTGGGGACATAATACAGTTCGTTCTGTATATACGTTCGCTAGAGTTAAAGATTTTGCAAAACGTAACGGGTTAACTTTTTTAAGTGAGAGATACTTTAATCAATTAAAAACAAAGCAACTTCTTATATCCTGAAAGATAAATACTTCATATGAAGTTTTTAGATAGAATAAATGCACAGATACAACTTCTTGAGGCTGATGTCAATACATCGGGCACTGAAGCGGTGGATGCTGCTGAGCCAGCTACTGATGTAAGTGCTGTTGCTTCAGATGCTGGTGTTGCACCAGTTGCTCCTGAAGGTTATGTTGATCTTGTTAAATTAATAGCGAAAGCCACAGCTATGAATTTTCCAGCTGGTGCACTTGATGAAATATTTCGGACTGAAATAACGGCTGAAAACGCATTTCCAATGCAACAAGCTTTAGAAGCAGCTATAAAACAAAACGAAATGTATTCAGATAATCCTGAACGATTACAGAATATACATTATAAGCAGTTTACAGATAGTATTAACCCCGGTAATTTTATTCAAAAATATAAAACATTAATATCTACACTAAAGAAACAAGACCCCTATATTAAAGATGCTAACATTTAAGACATATCACAATTATCTAGCTACACCGAGTAATCATCTTCTAGAGGAAGGTGGCGCGGCAGGACACATGTCACATCCGTTTGATTTGCCTACAGTCCGTACCGGTAAAGATCTCATTAATTTATTTGAAAAAATAAAACTATCACTTAAGGAAACACCAGCTGTAGTTAAGATTGATGGTGTAAATGTATCAATAAAGCTTGTTACAAATGCAGATGGTAGTATGGAATTTGGATTAGATAGAGGTTCAAAGAACCCTCTTGATATTAAGGGAATTACAATAAATGATCTTTCGTCGCGATTCGCAGAAGGTCATGGTTTACTCGAAGTAGGTAAAACTGTTTTAGAAATCTTTAATAAAGCCTTACCTATAATTACTAAAGATCTTAACAAGCTAGGTCTTATTAAAAATAAAAATCTTATATTTAACACGGAATATGTTGCAGGTAGTACGAATGTTGTTGGATATGCAGAGAACTTTCTCGCAATACACGGTGTTAATGAAGCGTACGAAGTTAAGAGTCCTGTTCGCGGTTCTGTATCAAGAAAAACACGTGAAGTATCATATAATAAAGAGGCTTTAGATGATATGATACAAAAAATTAATCCTATTGCAAAAAATTACGGATTCAAAGTATATAGCTCAATACCTGCTACAATAAAAGGTAATGTAAACTTATTACCTATACTCAATACCGAATTAGTGGTCAAGTATACGTCAGAGCATGCAGAAGCTAAAACAATGAGAGCTTGGCTTGAGAGATGCGGTAATCCTGTTGGTACGTCTATTAAGACAGTACAAGGCAAAACAGTTGACGCAGTAAGTAAGGAGCTCTATTTAAAAATATTGAACGGTACACCTCTCGATCAAATCGTAAAAGATAATGACAAAGAGCAGGTTAATGCAGCTGTTTGCGGTGCGATTATCTATCACGCCACAAGATTACTTGGTCAGGCTATTTTAGATGCTATGACATCATCAATTGGTGATCTTAATACTCAAGAAGGTATTGTAATACGCGACACAAAAATATCATCAACACCTTTCAAAATAACGGGTGAGTTTATTGTACGTGGAATGGCAAGTGCGTTTAAGAAAGAGGAGGAAGAATCACAGCCTCTAACAAGAAAGTCTTACTTGAGCAATAAATCATTTTATGTAATTAACCCTCCGAGGGGACATGAGGGTGGAGCTAATACATATACACCAGGAATGGAGAATTGGTAATGAAGTACAATGTCCTTATCGAGAAGATACTAACTAGTCTTACACCTTCTACAAATAAAGCTATTTTTATTTTCGGTAGGATGAATCCTCCTACCTTAGGACATGAATTATTAATTGCTAAAGCTGTAGAGTTGGGTAGAAAAGAAAACCGCGATTGTTATGTCTTCCTTACAAAGACACAGGACAGCAAAAAAAATCCTATACACTTTCCTGAAAAGCTAAAAGCAATTAATGCTGCACTACCATCTGTAAATTTTATTAATTCTGACAATATTAAGACGATTTTTGATGCTGTTGGTTTTTTAATAGATAGTGGCTATAATGATCTTGTTCTCGTCGCAGGTAGTGACAGAGCAGGTGAATATGATTCGTTATTTCAAAAATATATTAATAACCCTGATCCAGAAAAGCGATTAAATTTAGTAAGTTTCCGTACTGCAGTAGCAGGTGAAAATAGAGACCCAGATAGTGATGATGCTTCTGGTGTTAGTGCGACGAAAGCGCGTAATTTAGCAAAGTCAGGTGACTTCACCTCCTTTCGTAAAGTACTACCTACGGGTATGCCTGAGTCGGAGGCAAAAGTTCTTTTCGATCAAATCCGTCAAAACTTAAAATAAACTAAGCTTCAAGCATTTTTATCATACTATACACAGCACCTTCAACTCGTTCCTTTGGCTGTGTTTGCATGATTTGTTTAATTTTATTAATTAGATCAACACCACCGTTGTCTATACTACTATATAGATCCTGTTCAGTCTTTTCTTCAATTTCAATGTCGTGGTCTACTCTTTGTTTAAACTCTTCATAATCTTTATAACTAAGAGCACTATTAATACCTTCAACAGCTTTGGATATTTTATCTGTTATCCATGGCTCAATTTCACTATCACAAGGAATAATATCATACAACATAGCAGACATTTTTGTAATCCTGTAGAGGTTTTGTTTGACCATGTTTGATGCCTTTTCTACTGGATGTTCACCTGTCTCATGGTAGTCATCATATTCGGGTTGTGTTTCCTTTCTTGCTAACACAATGTCATCTTCTGACGTAATCTTTCTTTTATCAATCATGCAGCCGCATTCTTCAGCGTCTTCACCTTCAACTTTACCACACTTACATGATCTAATAGGAGCTTCGTAATTTTCTGCTTTTGGTCCTAGACCAACATTTTCTTTTATCAAAATTCTACGAGTATATAGATTATTGAGTTCTTCAAGGTAACTGATTGACATAGGTAATATTATTTATTCTCAACACTAAATAATATTATGCAATGTTTGTTTGAGCGTTATTTTATTGAAGAGTTAACCCTTGAGAGTGGTAGATGTACAAAAGTAACAAAACAAATGGCATCATCTCGTGCAGATAAGAAGTATATGAGGTGTACACGTGTAGATGGTAAGCTTAAGCGTGTACATTATGGTGATCCAAATCTACGCATTAAAAAGAGTAATCCTAAGAAGAGAAAGTCCTTTAGAGCGCGTCATAAGTGCAGTACCGCAAAGCCCGGTACTGCAAAATATTTTTCTTGTAAAAACTGGTAATAATGAGAACATTTAAGGAATATACAAATAATCGACCTGTGCTAGGTGTAATCGAAACAATCGTTGTTGATGGTGTAGGGGAAGTCTTAGCTAAAATAGACAGCGGAAACGAAGCTCATAATGTCCTACATGGTGTAGATATACAGTATAACGGGGACAGTATTACCTTTAATACTATTAATAATAAGCAATTAACTCTTCAGAAGACCGGTGAAATCGATATTAATATCGGTAGCGGTAACATCGAAAAAAGACCGACTGTTAGTCTAAATTTTGAATTAAAAAATCAGCCCTACCGTGATATAACTTTTAGTATCGCAGATAGGGCTGATAATGAACAACAAGTGTTAATAGGTGAGCCATTTATTCGTAAAATAAATGCTCTTATCGATGTAAAGATAGAGAATTAAGTCTTTTTAATATCAGCAATAAAGTTGTAAAACTCAGCACGTGTTGCTGGGTCATCAAGGAAATCACCACTAAGTTTACTCGTCTTCATCTCACATCCATCGTGCTTTACCCCACGTAGACAGGCACATGTATGTGTAGCACTAATTACCACAGCGACACCCATATTCTTCTCACATACCTCATTAATTGCGTCATGAATTTGAACTGTTAGACCTTCCTGTATTTGAGGTCTACGGGCATAAAACTCTACAATTCGATTAAGTTTCGAGAGACCGATAACACGACCGTCGCTTGATGGTATATATGCCACATGCGCACGACCGGTAAATGCGAGGTGATGGTGTGAGCACATCGATTTAACAGGTATACCGCCTTGAAACACCATTCCATCATATCCGTTACTCGGGAACGATGTAATCTTTGGTGGTACATCAAAACAACCGGCAGCTAGATCATTTACAAATGCTTTTGCAACGCGCAGTGGCGTATTTGTACTATTAGGGTCATTACGCCAGTCAAAACCGAGCGCATCCAGATACGCTTCATACGCCTTAGCTGCGTTAGTAATTATAGCTTGCTTCTCTTCAGGAGAATGTGGGTGGTTACCGTTAGCAAATTTAAGTTTATACTCTTTTGTATATTCAGACATAACGTTATTATACATGTACTGCAATCATTTTCAACATAAATAATATAGATGATGAAATTTGATCGCTTAATGTTTGAAAGTATACAGAAGACGAATCTGAAAAAGGTTCGTATCAAAGTAGATCCCGCAAACGTCAGTGTAGCTGAAGATCTTGCGAAATGTAACGGTTATGAGGGATATGTATTAGCGGAAGGGCAGGCAGAAACTAAAATAATGGTTATTGTACCGGATAATATCAGTGATATGCCAGTAATAGACGTACCGAATAATTGTATACAACAGCTAATACAGCGACCGGATTCAATGGAACTGGATAAATTCAAACAGTTTTTAATAAATTCTCTAAATGTTTCTGATGACGATCCACTATTAACTCACATCGTCTCTTGTAATACGATTGACGATATAGAAGTTTTTTTAAAGGATAGTAGCTTTACAGAAGAGGATATAACGAAACTTTATAAATATTATATAACCTATGGTGAGTGAATTTGATAATTTAGCAAGAGTTGCTCTAAACGAAGCAAGTCTCGGTGATTATATGAAAGCAGTGAAAAGCGCTACAGCAAAAGCCGCTAAAGGTGTTGCGAAGAGTGCAGTTAGAGGTCTTGCTCAATTACCAGGCGCTGCGATTAAGGGAGCGGGTATGGCATATAGTGCTGTCGGTGGTAAGCAGGGCGGTGCATTAATGCAGAGAGCTGGAAGTGCTTTGCAAAAAGCAGGTCTCACGGCAGTTACAGCACCGGTGAAGATGTGGAGGGATTTAAAGACAGCTGCAGAAAGACAAGAATATATTAGACAAAATTTAGAACCTATAAAACTTTTTATTAATAGTAATTTTCCAACACTTACGACGCGGCAGAGAAGAACTTTAAATCAGGTACAGGATTTTGAACAGCTCGATACGTTTGTTCGAACAAACATTAAGGGTAAGTCACTTGATACATTAATAAGTGATTACAACAAGAGAGCAGTAGCACAAGCAAGATTGAAGCAGCAACAATCAACACCATCAACGGTACAACCTGCATCTGTACCCACCACAGCACCAGCATCTAAACAATTTAAACCAAAGCTAAAAGCAAATAGATCGATGGTAAAGGATACAAAGAGCGGTATTGTTTATCGGTATCTCGGTCGGGATCAAGGTGGCTGGTATATATATGACCCGCTCACTAAAAAGATCGACCCGGCGCCAATTGACTCTAGAGACCAAAAAGCTGTTACTGCTTTATGGCGTAAAAAGGAAATAGCTAATAAAGCTGCAAAGCAATCGAGCAAATAATATGCCTTATAATATTAAAAAGCAAGGTAGTGATTTTAAAGTTTGTAAAAAAATTGGTAATAAAAAATGTTTACCAGGTAAGTCTAAATCTAAAGCAATGGCGCAAAAGAGGATAACGGCTATTCATATGAATGAATCTTTTAATCAACGCGTCGATAGTATATTAAAATCTTTAGGTGAGTAGTTGATTTTTATATTACAGGAATAAGTAAAATAGAAGATTAGAAAGTAAGAGAGAGGGAAGGGACGATAGACAGACGTTTTTTTCTGGCATTCCTGTTGATTTCTGCTTTTACTAAGTCATACTATCTTTATGAATTATCAGAGTACTAAACTAATTGAACTTGGATCCTGTGCATTTAGACAATTTGGAGCTACCCACAGTCATTGTCATCTCGTTCATGGTTACCAGCTTAAGGCAAAATTCTATTTTGGATGTAGTGAGCTCGATAGTAATAACTGGTCAGTTGATTTCGGCGGACTTAAACAACTTAAACAAATCCTCAACGATCAATTCGATCATACACTCTGCATTGCTGAAAATGATCCCTTACTTGAAGTCTTTCAACACTTACATAATCTAGGCGGGTGCAACTTAAAAATAATGTCTGGTGTAGGTATTGAGAAAACAGCTGAATGGTGCTTCAATGCTGCTTCACAATTTCTTAAGAATGTATATGGTGATCGATGCTGGGTAGAGAAAGTTGAAGTATATGAGCATGAAAATAATTCCGCCATCTATTCAAAACCAACTTCAATAGTCGCTCCAGAACATGTTCAAGCTATGACAACTCCTGTTTCTCGTGAAGAAAATACACCGGCACCTACAATTCCAGTGGAAACTACTCCAGAACAACAAGTAACACCAAACCACCCTGTTAATGTAGGTAACAGTCGTGTAACGTCTGGTTATTCAGGTCTCTTTGATGGTATTAGTTGGGGTAGTAGATGAACTTTGAGCATTTACAACAACTTTATGGCGGGGAAATATCTGATTATGTAAAAATACAAAACAAAACAGCTCCGGAGTATCATAATCAGATAGATAATGGTGATCAATTATCTAACATATATAACGCACAGGTTAAATCGAAGGGAAGCGTAAATGTAACAAATTCTTTTTTATCTTTTAATCCAAGAAATTTAATAGATCGGCCTGCAGAAGACCCTATTACCGCTTCTTTAAAGGAAACACTCAACAAGATAGCCGCAGAAATAGGTTTATCAGATGCGGATGGTGTTACATATCACCCTGATTACAATCCGATGCTTAAAGACCAAACCAGTAATGATGTACAACAAGCTAACGACGCTGTTCAAAAGGCTTTAGATGAACTTAAAGCTTTGGGCGAGATTTAGATTCTGACGGACTGTATTCTTTTGTGTTAGTAGCAGGCATTATACCTTTAAACACGTGAGTCACGTATCTGCAGAGTTCAGAGCGTACGATATGATCTTCTGTTAATTCAACACAGAATACACCGTGCTCCTTAGCATCCTCATTATCAAACGCCTTATAAACTGTGTTAAACCCTGACTTACCATAAGGTAAGTCTGATTGATCAGGATCACCACATATTATCATCTTACTAAATTCACCCATACGTGTGAATAGTGTCTGAAGTTCACGTACAGTTAAATTTTGACTCTCGTCGCAGCAAACAAACTTTACTGCAAAATGTAATCCACGTGCAAAGTTAATAGGGCATATTGTAATTCTGTTATCTTTGTGTAAACGGTGAATTTGAGGTTCGATAATGAGCTCAGAGAACTTTTCATTAAACGGAGTCATATATACATTTACCTTTTCATTGATATCACCCGGTAAATATCCAAGCTTTGAATCAGAGCTCTCAACAGCAGAGCGAACAAGTACAATATCAGACACCTTCTTCATATTAAGAAGCTGTAACCCGAGATACATTGATAGAATTGTCTTTGATGTACCGGCGGGTCCTTTGAGTAGCATAAGCTTTGTCTTCTTATCTAGGAATAAATTAATTATTTCCTTCTGCTTATCTGTCCAAGGAAGCTCTCGAACATTTAATGAGAAATCAATTTTTTCTCTTTGTGCTACGTAGGGTGAAGTATCTTTTCCTACCTCTTTATCAGTAGGACTAGATGTGACAACAGCTGCGGCTTTCGCCGTGCGTTTTTGTTTTTTCATCTACAAATATTTAATCAAATTGTGATCTTGATTATCTGTATAAAGTATCATATTATACATGCATATATGATTGATATTAATACTGAATCACTATTTCTTTCAGACGATAAAGTATTCTATACTATTGAAGGAGAAGGTGAGTATATCGGCGTACCATCGGTTTTTATGCGTATGTCAATGTGTAATTTGACGTGCATTGGATTTGCATCTGAAGACTCGCCTAACGGATGTGATTCATTTGTCTCCTGGTCCGTTAAAAACAAAATGACCTTTGAAGAAATCTTCCAATTAATGGAAGAGAATAACTACATCGATCATCTTAAGCATAATGCTATTCTAAAGCTCACCGGTGGTGAACCACTTATTCAGCAAAAGCAGCTAATTAAATTTATTCACGCTTTTAATGAGAGATATAATTTTATTCCACGTATTGATTTTGAAACAAATGCAACGTTAATGCCTGACCCTGAATGGAGAGAGGAATTTAAAGCTACGTTTACAACTTCTCCAAAGCTCCGTTCAAACGGAGATCCTGAAGATAAGACGTATAAACCTGAGGTTCTTAAGTGGCATGTAAAGCATGGATCTGGGTTTAAGTTCGTCATTAATGTTGCAGAAGATATTGAAGAGATCTGGGAGAAGTATATTAAAGATAATAACAATATTAATGTACCTCTCAAGCGTGTGTGGTTTATGCCTTGTTGCGGCTCGAGGCAAGAGCATACTGAGAGATCCGCTGCAGTAGCGGAATATGCTAAAGCGATGCATGTGAATTTTAGCCCGCGATTGCAATTAGTGATCTGGGACAAAGCGCTACGTGTGTGATTTGATAATCTGGGTATTAAGAGTTAAATAAACAATATGAGAATAGCGATAAGCGGTAGTGCATGCCAGGGTAAGAGTACATTAATTGATGACATGATCAAAACATGGCCGATGTACAGTCGTTCCGCCGAGTCATATCGTAAAGCTATACGAGAAGAAAATATACCACTTAACGAGAAAGTAACAAAAGATGGTCAGTGGCGCATTTTAAATTGTCTTATTGATGATATACAGAAAACATCTAGGGATGACAATATTTTATTTGATCGTTGTGCTTTAGATAACATTGTATATTCTCTATGGTCTAATAGTAAAAAAGCTACAGATATAGATGATGAATTTATTAAGAAATGTATTCCTCTTGTACAAGAGACGATGCACTCCCTTGATATAATATTCTTCACACCAATTACAAAATTTTCACCTATCCCGGTAGAGGCTCGTGAAACACGAAATGTAAATGAAGAATATATTAAAGAAATTGACAACATCTTTAAAGCAATATCTCATGGATACGCTAAGACTGGCGCATCTCCGTTTTTCCCTAAAGAGGATAGACCACCTATTATTGAAGTATTTGGTGATAGAGAGCAAAGAATTGCAATGATGCAACTTTATATTGATAAAACAGGAGATATCGTATCTGATGAAAAAAGTGTGTTAAGCAATGAAAACATAGATCTCGTTGAGAAACTAATCAACGACCAAAAAGATGTGCAGCATGCTGAAGCTCAAGAAGAGAAATTTCGCTCTAGCATTATTAAAGCGAAAAATATAGAAGATATTAATTAATACGTAATTAATACACGTACACCGAAGTTTGAAGATGCAGGTACGATCATCCCAGCATTTAGTACAAATGCAATACTTCCGGTTGTTGCGCCAGGTGTACCGCTAATATTGGTAATAAAGGGTACGGTCGATAATGCAAATGCTAAGCTACTACCGTCACCGGGCATAATCGAAAATGAGCTAGCGTTTAGTCTGCTATTAACTTCGTTCGTGAAACCGGGTAAACCAGTCCAATTTATGGTACTAGATGCCGTTGCTCCTAGTGGTATGTTTACTTGCGCGGTATAGTCAAAAATGTTTTTATATGTGGATTTTGTTGCAAGGCTTGCAGATGCAGCAGTTAACTGTGTATATAGAGATGTATATATAGGATTACCTGTGAAGTCTGATACCGCTCTTGTAGCGCTTACAACAAGACCATTTACTATAGTGAAACTGTCATAATAATCATGTGTAGGGAACGGTGG
>Ga0208600_1000001_pt1 | contig 144201 bp, 195 predicted proteins | sample LakMenEpi08Oct12_FD_150681 | JGI IMG/M metagenome (GOLD analysis project Ga0208600, IMG submission 150681) | Freshwater microbial communities from Lake Mendota, WI - 08OCT2012 deep hole epilimnion (SPAdes) | ecosystem: Environmental > Aquatic > Freshwater > Lake > Epilimnion/Euphotic zone ... | reverse complement strand
CAAATTTCATCCAAAGCTTCTTTAAGTCAAATCAAAGTTTTAGCACATAAAGACAAAGCAGGTTGGGAACTTGTGGCTAAATATAATATTGGAAAAAGAGCGAAATAATATGAAAAAAATAATAACATGTATAGCAATTTTATTGTCTATATTTTCTATAAACTTTATCACTAACACAACGAGTGCAGCTGACAACAATGGTCATGGATTTGTCTATCATCGTTCAGACTGTTCTCCAGGATGGGTAAGATTGTATGGGGATGGTGGTCGTATGCGTGGCACTGAGTGTGGGCAATGGCTGAGTGAGTTTGCAATGGAAGTGATACACACAACAGATTACAATTTTAATGTGGATCAACTGACGTGTTTGGGCACACAATTCAGTTTTCAAAATTATTGGGCGAATTATCATATCTCAGATGATGAACTTAGAAATTGCGATCTAGAGGTATTGATTAATCCAGAATTTAAAAAACTTTTTAATAAAAAAGTGCGTTTTAACAGACTAAGCGATTAATATGTTTTATATTTGGCATACTTTATTAATAGTTGCTTTTATAGTTATGGCATTCTTTATGGGTCTTATTTTAGGTAAGAAAATAGACTCAAAGACACGAAATTTAAGCTTATTGAATAAAAAAAAAGATAATAAATTCAATAACTTGAATAAATAATATTGTATAGGTACTAGTAATTTTAAAAATAATACCTATATAATAGTGTATATTCGATCGTTGTATCGAGTATAACACACCTGATTGTTCCAATAGTGGAAAGTCAGTAGTAAATAATAACCTTGCTTTCACAGGAGGATATAATGATAGCAAACATAAATCAAGCGATTGACACTCTGTCAAACGCACAAAAGTCTTTAGTAGAAACTTTTATTAAAGATTCAAAAGTAGCAGAACCAGTAAATACAATTATTGATGCTACTCAAACTTTTAGCAAAACATTAGCAAAATCATTCGTCAACTTAACAGAGACATTTGTTGCGAACGTTAGCAAAGGAGGAAAGTAATGACTAGACTTCCTACTTTTTTTAACGATGCGTTCAAAGACTTTGATAAGTTTTTCGTAGGTTTCGATGACCAATTGGCACGATTCCACGATATACACGAGTCATTTGGCAAAATGATACCAAACTACCCACCATACAACTTAAAAAAAGTTGACGAAAACAAATATGTTATCGAAGTGGCTGTAGCTGGTTTTGCGAAATCAGATATTGAAATTACATTAGAAGATGACAAATTAGTTATCAAAGGTGAGTCAAAGTCTGATGAATCAAAATCAAAAGATGTTGATCTATACAAAGGTATAGCAAATCGTGCTTTCGAAAGATCGTTTGCACTATCTGAGAATATCGAAGTAAAAGATGCTCAATATCTAAATGGTATGTTAAAAGTTATTCTTGAAAGAATAATCCCAGAACATAAAAAACCAAAAAAAATAGAAGTAAAATAATCTATTTAAAAGATTGGTGGAGTTTAATTATTCCACCAATCAAAAATACACTTAAAGAGAAAAATAAAAATGATACCTTATAACATATGTGAAAACAAATGGATAAGTAAAGCTAAAAAAACAATAAAAAATAATTATAAAGAATATCATCCTATATATGAAATGTTTGTAGGCATAGGATTAGTTGTGATTTTTGTTTTAGCAACACTTACTGCATTAAGTAGTTTTCTATAAAAAATGAACAATCACCACAAAGATTGTATTAATCACCTTACTTGTTTAGGCATTCCTTGTTGTTTGCTTAAACAATGCAAGTGTGAGGAACCATTCACTTTACAACAACATATATCTACACCAGATATACCTATCAAAACTCCATCAGAATTACTCCAGGATGAATTGGAGCCGATTCTCTAAACCTTTACATACAAGTATTTTTATAATATAATATAGTCTATGAATCAAAATAATCCACAAGTTAAAATAATCGTATTGTTAAATGGTCAACATATGATTGGTAAAGTAATTAAAGAAGATGAAAAGGAACTTACTATTGAAGCACCTGCTGTTATATTAACAGGTGAAGATGGTAAGGAACAAAAAAGAATGTCATTAGCATTCGCACCATTTCTTCCATTCTCATCAGATAAAGTATTTACTTTTAGATCAGATATGATATTAACAACATCAATTCCAGCAGAAGCATTAACTAACGAATACAATCGTATGTTTGGTTCTGGTTTGGATATTATAACAAAACCATCTTTAATAGTATAATTAAAGGTATTTTACTTCCAAGAAATTTTATAGTATAATATAGGGAGTAAAGTAAAAATAAACAATATAGTACAACAAGGAGTAAATATATAATGACTATACTAAAAAGAATGTTCGGTAGAAAATCTTCTGTAAGAAGTGTAAAACCAACATTATCAAAAAAAGCGAAAGTGTTAAACCTTTTATCAAAAGGTGAAAACATTGCATGGAAAACGATCAGAGATAGATTTGATCTAGAATCTCCAAGAGCGATGATTGACACATTAAGAGCAGAGGGTCATATGATTTATGGCAATAAAGTTGCTGGTAAAACATATTACAGACTAGGAACACCAACAAGAGCAATTATTGCTGCTGGTATTCAAGCTTTATATGGTACAAAATTCAAATATTCTAATTGGAAAAATCCAGTAAGAAAATCTGAATTGTCACCAATTAACTAATTAAAGAATTTACTGAGAGGGCTAAATCCTTGCCAGTAAATAGTGGTGTGCCTTTATCTTCTTCTTCTTAGAATTGAAGAAATTTGTTATGTGCCTTCAAATGTGGCACACCACTCTTAATAAAAAGGTTGCGATATATTCGCGAGAAAAAATAAATGAATTCTAAAATAGGTACAAATTTTTACACTAACGTTTCCACTACAGCCAACGATGTGCTCGTTCGAGCAGTCACTGATGTTGGTACTCGAATCCAAGAACGAATCCCTTTTAAACCACACTGTTATATTACCAAAGGAACTGGTGATACACCCTACAAAACACTAGACGGAAAACCTTGTTATAGAGTTAATTTTGACTCTATGAAACACGCAAGAACATTTTTTGAAGAATTTAAAACAATCTCTAATTTTGACGTGCATGGAATGCTTTCATTCACTCATCAATATATTAATCAAGCATATCCTGAAGCAAGTTTAGATTTTGATTATTACAAAATAAGAATCTATTCTTTAGATATAGAAACAACAACTGAGAATGGTTTTCCAGACGTAAATAATCCAACTGAATCTATTATACTTCTTTCAGTACAAGACATTCATACTAAAAAAATAATCACATGGGGATTAAAAAAATATACAGGAGAACGTACAGATGTTGAATATCGTGCTTTTCCTGATGAGAATGCTATGCTTGATGATTTTATTAAGTGGTGGCATAAAAATTGTCCAGACATTATCACTGGTTGGAATGTAGGTGCATTTGATACAGTTTATCTTTATAAAAGAATTCAGATATTGCTAGGTGATTACACTGCTAAAAAATTAAGTCCATGGTCTTTTATTTCATCTAAAACAGTTTCAGTAAGAAATAGACAAACAACATATATTGATTTTGAAGGAACATCTCTTTTAGATTATATGAGTTTGTATAAAAAATATACTTATACGAATAAAGAATCTTATAAGCTTGTTGATATAGCACAAGATGAATTAGGTGTGACTAAATTAGATCATAGTGAATATGCTTCATTTAAAGAATTTTATACAAAGAACTGGAATAAGTTTGTTGATTATAACATAAGAGATACTGAATTAATTACTCAACTAGAAGATAAAATGCGTCTTTTAGAATTAATTGTCACTTTTGCATATAAAGCAAAAGTTAATTTTACTGACGTTTATTCTCAAGTAAGAACTTGGGATATGATTATTCATAACCACCTTATACAAAAAAATATTATTATTCCACCTAAAAAGCCAATAGGAAAAAGTCAACAATTTGAAGGAGCATATGTAAAAGATCCAATCTTAGGAATGCATAAATGGGTTGTTGGGTTTGACTTAACTTCACTTTATCCACATTTAATTATGCATTATAATATCTCGCCAGAAACAATTCAAAATAAAACTTACAAATCAGGAGTAGATCATTATCTAAACAATCCAGCTGAGTTTCAAGATGATGAAACTGTTGCTGTAAATGGTTCAGTTTATACAAATAAAATTGAGGGGATGCTTCCTAATATTATGAATACTTTTTATGCTCAAAGAGATATTGCTAAAAAGAAATTAATAGAAGCTGAAAAACAATTTCAAACAACCAAAGATCCTAAGCTTAAAAAAGTTATATCAAAATATAATAACGAACAAATGGCTTATAAGATCGCCCTGAATAGTGCTTATGGTGCGATAGGTAATGAACATTTTAGATATTTCGACATACGTATGGCTGAAGCAATCACACTTGGTGGACAACTTGCCATAAAATGGATTCATAATAAGATGAATGATTATGTGAATAAAATTTTAAAAACAGAAAATAAAGATTATATTATTGCAGTTGATACAGATTCAATTTATGTAAATTTTGAAAAAATAGTAGAGAAAGCATTCTTAGATGTACCTGATAGACCAAAGATTGTAGCATTTATAGATAAAATTTGTCAAGATAAAATCATACCATATATTAATACTTGTTATGATGAATTAGCAAAACGTCATAATGCTAAGAATAAAATGATAATGAAACGAGAGAGTATTTCTGATAGAGCAATATGGACTGCTAAGAAAAGATATATTCTTTCAGTATTAGATCAAGAGGGTATTTCTTATAGTACACCAAAATTTAAAATAATGGGGTTAGAGATTGTTAAATCAAGTACACCTATGATTGTAAGAAAAAAACTTAAAGATGCTCTTCCTATTATATTATATGGCAATCAATATGAATTATTTAATTTTATTAACAACTATAAAAAAGAATTTTATAATTTAAGACCAGAACAGATTGCATTCCCTAGATCATGTCAAGGTATAAACGAATATGCTGATTCTGTAAAGATTTATAAACTATCAACACCAATGCACACTCGTGGTGCGTTAATGCATAATCATTTTGTAAATAAAATGAAACTAGCGAAGAAAATTGCTCTTATAAGAGAAAGCGATAAAATTAAATTCATACATCTTAAAACACCAAATCCTCTACAATCTACAAATGTAATTGCTTTTTTAGATACACTGCCAAGTGAATTTAAAGTAGATCAATATATTGATTATGATACAATGTTTCAAAAAGTATTTTTAGATGCTTTAAAGTTAATGACTACACCATTGGGGTGGAAAACTGAAGAAACAAGTAGCTTAGAGGATTTCTTTTAAATAAGCCATTGATTTTATTAACTTTTTTCTTTACAGAAAGCTTTACTTTTAATAAGAAATATGGTATAATATAGGGTGTATGAGTAATAAAAATATATTAAAAACTGAAGATATATTAACTGCTATTGATGTGTGTTCAAATATATTAATAGACACATTAAAAGACGTTGAATATCTTGAAACTAAAAAAGCAGAGGGTGATCTTGCTGATAGTGAATATCAAGAATTACACTATGCTCGTGGATATTCTGATGCTATTCGTACAACAATAAAATACTTAGAAACAATAAAATAAACTATATGATGAAAGGCACTAATAAAATATGACTGCAATTACAATACCACTAAACTTTAATGAAATTAAAAATAGAAAATTTGCAAATACTTCTTGGAATGAACAAAGTCTTCTTCCTGATGGTAATGATATAAAATTTTCTAATTTAATTAAATCGACATGGGGTAATTCTCAAAAACAACAAGAAATGAATGAGTTTATTTCAACTGCTCTTAATAAAAGTGAACATTTTGTTAAGATGTATGGTAAAGTTATTCATAATACAACAGATAGTAAATCTAGAATAGATGCTGTAAATGAAGATTATATATTTGAGTTTAGATCTAGAAATTTTAATTTATTCAGTAATGATGGTTATTTATGTTGGAAAGTATATAAACACGATAGAAGTATGTTATGTTCATTAAGTAAATTTGCTAGTTTATGTAAATATAGAGAACAAGGTAAAAAACCTTTGTATATAAGTTTTTTATATGGACAACATTTTATTGTAAATGATTATCATACTTTTGAAAATTCAACTATTAAACTTTTACAAACTGCAAAACTTAAAAATAATAAACTAAGATATTTTGCACCTAGTATGAATATAAAAAATGGTGGTGGCTATGACGATCAAGAAGATAATTATTATCTTCCATATTCTTTAAGTAAAATTTTTATTAATAAGAATAAAATTCCATCAAATAACCAGATTGGTAAAATCTCTTTTAACAATCCTAACATATATGTTTAAATTTATATTTAAAGTTTTATTAGTATTTTGTGTTATATTCACAATACATAGTTTGGCTCGTAAGAATCCAACCTATGATGCTGTAGTTTTAAATTTAATTCCAAACAGCTGTGATCGTGAATGTAAGAAAAAACTATTTGAAGCTGAGATGGAAGATTCAATGCAACAAATGGCGAAAAGTATAATGAGTGAATTGTTATATCAAACAAAACAAATGACTAAGGATAGACAATAATGGACACTAAATCTTTTAATTATAAAAAACAATCGCACGTTAAACAAGTTAATTCTGAATCTTTTGAGAATAAAGAAAAGATGAGTACTAATAGAGATTGGGATTGGCGACCAAAAATTAAAATATCAAAACACTTATCTCATAAGCAAGATTTAATTGGTGCAGTTATATTTGCAATTATATTAGTATTACTTTTAACTTTTATGCCAAAATCTGCTATATCAACTGAAAAGAAAATTAAAGATGAAATTACAGAATGGTATGAAAACACAACAATTTCGATAGCAAATGAAATAGTATCTTTTGGTAATTTTATAATTACTAGTCCAGATAAAATAGGAACTGGTTTGCTTAATTATTGGGAAGAAGTAAAACTGTATCAAACTGAATCTTGGACAAAAACAAAAGAAGAAAGCCCAAATCTATCTTTAACGATTGATAGATTAAAGGAATACTTTAATCCAACACCAGAAAAAAAGAACTAATGTACGATAAAATTTTTATACATAAACTAGTTGAAGATATTGATGATGTAAGAGATTATGTTGAAAGTAATATGCTGACTGCAGCAATTACTCGACTTAATTTAATTAAAAGAGATATAATAAAAGTATCTACCTTACATGAAAATGAAACTAAAATAAGAGGTAAAGTGATACCTATACGAAGAAAGACTAATCGTTAATTAATATGAAAAGATTTATTTTTTTAACTGTATTCTATCTTGTGCTTAGTTTTTTCCTTGCGAAAGTAGTGAACGCACAAGCGATAGTAAGATCTTTCAATTCAGATGCATTTGTCACAGCTTATATTAATGGCAATGCGTATGGGTACGATGCAGATAGAATTAATCGACAATCTGGTCCGAGAAATTCCTGCATTTATGAAAGTCAAGAAAGAACCAAAGATGGTGTAGTTATTGGCAGAGATGAAGTGAAACGATGCCACGAAGAAGTAAAAACTGGTGAAAATGATTCTTCTTTAATAAAAGATTTGATTACATCACCTCTTGGTGAAACAATGATAGTACTAATGTCTTCTCTTTTATTACAAAGAGTTGCTGGTGGTACATCTGCTAGATAGAAAGGAGGAAACGATATGAAAAAAATATTATTAGTTGGTTCGTTAATGTTCTTAGGAGCATGTGCTGGTAATTTGTCTAAATTAGATGGCAAAGCATCAGTTGACGGAAACGAAGATTTAATTAAAGTTGCAGCATTAGTATGTAATGAATTTAAATCTACTGATACAGTATTATATGGTTGTGGTTCTGGTATATCTTCTGATATGGAGTTATCAAAATCAAAAGCAGTATTAAATGCTAAAATTTCAGTTGCTGATGTGTTATCAAACAGCTTAACAAAGCAAGAAACAATGGCAACGACTGAAAGTACAAAAGACGGAGTAAATCGTCAGTATCAGTCAACCGAGAAAAACCAAACATTTGAACAATCTTTGACAAAATATAAAGTTGTTTATGACAAACAATTTTTAGATCAAGGAAGATTCAGATCTTTTATAGTGATTGAGTATAAAGTAAAATCTCTATAATCCCATCTTTACTTGCAATTAAAAATGGGGTATAATATACCTATACCCCATAAAAATATTATGAAAACCTTAAAAGAATTAAAAATAGAATTAAAAGAACTTCAAAACGAACACGAGTTTGAATCAACTAACTATCTAAAAAACAATTATAATCTTAAAAAAATAGAAGAAGACATTGTTGAATTACAAGATACAATCAATAAAAGGGAGAAATATACAAATGCCTGATTTTTTAAAAGACGTAATAAAAGATATTAATAACGAATATGCTGGTACAGCTGATGGTGATTTAGTCGGAGATTCTACATCATTTGTAGATACTGGATCTTATATATTCAATGCTTTATTATCTGGTAATATCTATGATGGATTGCCAGCAAACAAAATTACTGCATTAGCAGGAGAACCATCAAGTGGAAAAACATTTTTTACACTAGGAATTTGTAAAACATTTCAAGAATTAGGAAAACAAGCAGGCATTATATACTTTGAAACAGAGGGTGCTATTACTAAAGATATGCTTGCTGAAAGAGGTATAGATCCTAAGAGATTTGTATTAATACCTGTATCAACAGTACAAGAATTTAGAAATCAAGCTACAAAGATTTGTGATAATATCGATAAAGTTCCATTAAACGCAAGACATCCTATTTTGATTGTATTAGATTCTCTTGGTAATCTTTCAACTGAAAAAGAAGTAAAAGATATTATTGAAGGAAACGATACACGTGATATGACAAGAGCACAATTAATTCGTGGTGCTTTTAGAGTACTCGCTTTAAGATTATCTAAAATACAAGTTCCTATGATTGTCACAAACCATACATATGATGTAATTGGGGCTTATGTACCAACTAAAGAAATGGGTGGTGGTTCTGGATTAAAATATGCTGCATCCACAATTGTGTATCTATCTAAAACAAAAGACAGAGACAGTGAAAAAAATGTAGTTGGTAATATTGTAAAAGCGACTTTACAAAAATCTAGATTTACAAGAGAGTTTTTAAAAGCTGAAATAAAACTTTCGTATGAAAAAGGTCTTGACAGATACTATGGATTAATTGACGTTGCAGTTGATGCTGGTATATGGAAAGATGAGGGTGGTAGAATTGATATTGGTGGAACCAAAGTATTTGGTAAAGCTATTAAAGAAGATCCTGAAAAATATTTTACAAAAGAAATATTAGATAGAATAAATGAATATACTCAAAAAGCATTCAAATATGGATCTACTATCGAACTATCAGATAAAGTAAGTGAAATACAACCAGAAGATAAAAAAGATGGTGGACGAAAAACAAAAACAAAATCCGAATAATACGGAAATACCTGCTACAAGGGAAAATTTATTTCCTTTTATTAATCCTGACTCATATCAATCTAAAGAATTATATGAAGCAGCAAGGGATGAGTATCTTAAATCACAACCAGTAAAAGTACCACCATATGAAACTTTAGAAAATAAAGGTAAGTATGGATCTAATGAAATTAGATTTAAAAATGGAATACTTGAAAACGTAGTTGCATCATTTGGTAAAGTATCATTTGAAAATCAAACAGATGGTAATATTAAATTATTCTACGAGTATGATGCTAATGTAGAAAAATCATTACATCCATTTAATGTAGAGATACCAGAAAGTAAGCAATTACTTGAAAGACATCTAGGAGACTTTCTTATGGCTTGTATAGAAGAACAAGCTAGAAATAAAACTATTTTGTTTAGAGGTGGTAGCGAAGAAATGGAAGCATATACAAAAAAAACTAAAACTGATGAGAATAGAAACAACAATACTTAAAAATTTACTTCATGACGAGGATTATGCTCGTAAAGTTGTACCACATTTACGTGAAGAATATTTTCAAGATAAAATTGAAAGAGCAATTGCTAGTCAAATACTAAAGTTTTTTATTAAATTTAATAAACCAGCTACAGTTGAAGTTATTGATATTGAACTTGGTAATGATAAAACTTTATTTGAAACTGATTATCAACAAGCACAAGCTTATACGAAAGAATTAAAGAATAAAGAAGATATAAATTCTAAGTGGTTAGTTGACGCAACTGAAAAATTCTGTAAAGATAAAGCTGTCTATAATTCTATTATGGATAGTATTAAAATTATAGATGGTCGTGATAAAGTAAGAAAACAAGATAGTATTCCTTCTTTATTATCTGATGCACTTTCAGTTTCTTTTGACAAATCAGTTGGTCATGATTATCTTGAAAATGCAGACGATCGTTTTGATTTCTATAAACGTACAGAAGAAAAAATACCATTTGATATAGATTTGTTTAATACTATTACACGTGGTGGTGTAAGTAATAAAACTTTGAATGTTGCCTTAGCAGGAACAGGAGTTGGTAAATCTTTATTCTTATGTCATTTTGCATCAGCAAATTTAATGAATAATCTTAATGTACTCTATATAACTCTAGAGATGTCTGAAGAAAAGATTGCTGAACGTATTGATGCAAACTTATTAAATGTCACTATGGATGAGTTAAAAATCCTAGAGAAAATAGATTTTACTTTACGTGTTGATAGAGTAAAAGAAAAAACTAAAGGAAAACTTGTTATAAAAGAGTTTCCTACAGCAACAGCCCATGTTGGTCATTTTAGATCATTACTTGATGAACTAAAAATGAAAAAAGATTTTAAACCAGATGTTATTTACGTGGATTATTTAAATCTATGTGTTTCTGCTAGATTAAAATATGGTGGAAATAATAATTCTTACACTGTTATTAAGAGCATAGCAGAGGAATTAAGAGGACTAGCAGTACAATATGATTTACCTATAATGACTGCTACTCAAACAACAAGACAAGGATTTACTTCTTCTGATTTAGGATTAGAAGATACTTCTGAATCATTCGGTCTTCCAGCAACAGCTGACTTTATGTTTGCGATTATTGCTACTGAAGATATGATTAAAGAAGGAATAGCAAGTGTAAAACAATTAAAGAATCGTTATAACGATCCTAATTATTATAAAAGATTTGTCGTTGGTGTTGAAAGAAACAAGATGAAAGTCTATAATCTTGAAACAGAACATATGAAAAGACATATGGCACTAGCTGACGCAGGAGATTCTACACCTGTATTTGATAAAGGAAGTATAGGTGAAAGAATAAAGGCAGAAACAACATCATCGTTTAAATTCGATGAATAACATAAAGGAAAAAAGATGACAACAAAAGTGATAACCGCAGCAACTAAGATTGATTGTGAACATTTGCTTGCGACTTTTGTAGATCATTCACACTATGACACTTTGGTGGAATATGATTGTGATTTCTATGCTCCATCTGTTGATGGGATAAACAGCGAGAAAAACATTCTGTTTAAATTTAGAAAAAATTGGTTTACGAAAGAGCAACAAGACTTAGCATATAAAGGTCTTCGAGAAGCAGCAGTCGAAACACAAAATCGTGGCATAGCAGCAGGACCAAAAGGTTCAAAACTTGGTGGTCGTGACTGGGTGACGGAATATCAAGAAGAAATGCTTGAAGCATTATCTAAGTATGAAACTACACTTGATGGTTCTAATCCTATAACAACAATCACAGAAAAATATAAAAACAAAGATAAAACAGCAGCAGGATCTAGAGGATCTGTATGGCTTAAGAATAAAGTCACTGATGAAGGATTTATCTTTGAAGAGTGGTTAAATGAAATAAAATCATTACCTCGTGATGAGATAGTTAAAGAAGCAATACGAGTGAAAACTAAATTGACTTCAACAACTTCATACGCACAAGCAGTGTGGTCTGGTATTGCTGGATATTTTGATAGATATCCTCGTATTCCTTATGGAAGAGCAACATCTTTCACTGAAAAGAATCCTGAGAAATTTGCTATGGGATTCCCATTCTTACAAAAACTTTCAGATGGTTTTAAACAATTACTGCCTGAACGTTTTGCGAAACAAAAAGAAGCATGTGATAAAATGGATCCAAAGTTTATTATTCCAGGAACTGTATTTACTACAGCGACTGTAAATAAAACTTTTAGAACAGCAGCACATAGAGATGCTGGTGATTTAAATGAAGGATTCAGTAATCTTACAGTAGTATCAAACAATGGTAAGTACAAAGGAGGTTATCTAGTACTGCCAGAATACAGAGTTGCTGTAAATATACGTCCAGGAGATTTATTATTAATTAATAATCACGAGGGTATTCATGGAAATACTGAAATGATTGTTGAAGATCCTGAAGCAGAACGTATTTCTTTCGTATGTTATTTCAGAGAAAAGATGCTAGAACTTGGCTCTTGGAATTATGAATTAACAAGAAAAAATTACGTCGAGGACAGACGTAGAAATAAAAACCATCCATTACAAAGAGAACTTTGGAATGGAGTTTCAGAAAATATGTGGAAAGATCAAGAATGGTATGATTATCTAACATCTAAATTAGGTAAAGAAACATTATACAAATACCATCCTGAAGCAAATAAATCTTCACTTGAAGCATTTTTTTAACCATGTCTCTCCATGAATTTTTAGGAGAGGAACGAGCACTAGATTGGTATTATACTGCTAATTCTTCAAACAAGGGATTAAAACTTGGTTATCGGAGAGTATCTGGTAAGATAGGATTAACAAATAAAGAATCTGGTGTTCGTGGCGCATGGGTAGAAAAAAGAATTGCACTCTTTAAGAACTTATTCGCATCTGGTTATTCAATAATTCCTTTTTCAACACCAACAGAAGCAACAGCAGCAGATGGATTTACATCTGTTGATACATACACAAATTGTGATATACTTATATTAGAATTTGGTGGAACAAATTTACAATTCTATAAAAAAGATTGGGACAAAACAGTTGAACTGATTAAGTCACATTCTGGTAAAATAATATTCATTAACGACGATCCTGATTTACCATTTCTTTGGGAGTTATTACCAAATGAAAAATGGGATAGATGGGTAGTCGCAGCAAACGCAACCAACTCTGCAGAAGTTTCAACAATTCTTAAATGCCCAATAGGTGTAAGAGTTGTAGATTTACCAATGGCGAATGGAATGTCATTTGAATCTTTTTCAAATGGTAATATAGATAAAACTGTTTATATCGGAAGACCAAATGGAAGAACAAAATACTTCAAAGAATTTTTAAAATCACCGAATATTGAGATATCAGGAAAACCAAAAGAGTGGACTGATTTTAATATAAACGTTATTGAAAATCCACAACAAAAAGATCGAAGAAAATTTTATAGAAATTATAAAGGATGTTTAACTGTTTATGATAGTAAGCATAAAACATCTGGATGGAGAACTGGTCGTGCTTTTCATGCACTTTATGCTGGTATTCCAGTTTGTGCACCATCTGGAAATAATGGTTTAAATTGGACATATCCTGTAGAAACTGCAGAGGACTTAACTAAATTTACATCTTTATCAGATGAAAAACGTAAATTGATTTGGGAAAAACAAAAATCAATTATTCAAAATGAAACAAATATAGATTTAATTTTATTATGATAGTATCTTATGATATGGATGGTGTTCTTGCACTAAACCCACCACCAAATATAAAAAAATGGGGACATATGAATGGGGATGAAAGAAGAGCAAGAAAAGAATTTTTATACGATTGGTATAATTCTGCTGAACCATTATATAAACCAACTGAAGATAAGTTTCATGTAATTTCAGCAAGGAAAAAAGACCAACGTACATGGGAAATAACGATGAATTGGTTAAATAAATATTTTCCTGGAAGAGTAATTTCATTATCTTTATTAAATGTACCAAGAACTGTGAACAATGTAGTAAAGTTTAAGAATGATGCGATTAACTCAATTGGTGCAATCGAGCATACTGAAGATAATAAAAAAGTATTAAGAGGTATTTCAAAAATTAATAAGACTATTAAATTATACTTTTGGGAAAAGGATATGACAAACAAGGAAATATTTAATGGCTAATAATTATTTTCATTTAAAACTTCCTTTTAAAGACCCTTTAAGTGAAAAAGGTATGACGTGGTTTCACAATCTACCACCTTGTTTTATACAAGTACCAAATCAATATTTTAATCCAGAAGCTGTTGAGTTTTTTAAAAAACATAAATTACTCTATTGGGATGCTGAAGTGTTTTCATTTCCAGCAAATTATAAAATGGAAATACATGTTGATGCTGTTGAGTTCTCAGAAAAATGTAAATTAAATTGGGCTTATAGTAAAGGAGACCATCATAATCTTTGGTTTAAACCAAAACCATCTTGGATACCAAGAGCAACTGACGGAGAACAAAACGATGGACGTTATGATGACTACAGTTATACTTTTGAAGAAAATGAAGTTGAAGAAGTTGAAAGAACTACTGTAAGAACACCAACTTGTATAGTGAGTGGTCAACCACATAGTGTACGAACATATAGTGAGCCAAGAAAAGCAATTTCTGTCACTCTATATCCATATGGAACTAATCCACCAGCTTTACCAAAAGATTGGGGAATGCCAATATCAAACATGAAAGAGGTTTTAAATGATTACATCGTTGATTAGAACAATCCTTTGGGGATTTGTTAATATTTTATTCTGGATAGTTATAGCAACATTATTCTCTCTTATGATATTTACAATATTCATAGGATATATATTTGAAAGAATGGGACACTTTATAGATTGGGTATTTAAACATGAAAAGAAATCCAGTAGCTAAGTCTTTAAGAACACCCAAGTTTAAACAAAAGATTGTAAAGAATAAAAAACAGTATAGCAGAAAAAATAAAACAATAGAAGAAATTAATCATCACTTTGAAATATATGAATAAACAATACGATTCTAATTTTTTTTTTCATTTAAAAGAACAATTTGATCCACTACAAAATATGGAAATAATTAAAAAATTTCCTACAGGAAAACATATTTTAGATAAAAATTATGCATCACCTAATCTTAAATCTTTTGAAACTGATATATTCCAAATCGCTCAAATAGAGTTATTCGTCACTCCAGCTGGAGGAAAACTAGGTATTCATATTGATTCAGCATCACCAAGTGGTTCAGTTAAAATGAATTTTAGTTATGGTGATTCTAATGCTTATATGGAATGGTTTAAATTTAAAAACGGAATGGCTATACCTGTATATGAATGGATTGATGATAGAGATTATGAGATGGATCAAGAGACAGATCAAGATAAAATCACATTAAAATATCACGATAATGATTGTGAACTTATTTGTTCAGAACTTATAAGAAGACCATCAATTGTAAATGTTGCAATTCCCCATGGATTAAATTGTGAAAACAGTGATATAAAATGTATGACTGTTGCTGTTCTATTTGAACAATATTTAAATAATAAATGGAATAAAATTACAATGACAAAAGCATTAGAATTATGGGGCAATAGATGAAATTATGAATAAACAATATAATGAATATGATTCGTTCGATTCTAATTGGTTAGCTGAAATAGAATCAATAAATCCATCAGGACAAAGTCAAGGAAACGAAGAAGTTGACAATTACAAAACATTATCACTTTGGGAAGTTATTAAGGATATGTTTAAATGAAAGATCGTTTAAACAAAGCTTGGGAGTTTGAAATAATACTTAACGAGAGTAAAAATAAAATAAAATCTTGGTTTTATTCTGATACTGAAGAAGATGCGAGAAATAGAATTGAAAATTATATAAATGCTAAAATTATTTCTTTAAAAGAAATACCAAAGCCAGAACTATATTATGCTGATAATAAAAAAAATAAAGTTATTAAAGAAAACAAAGTTTGATTCTTTCGCAAGATGGACTGCAGCTATCTCAGGTATTTTTGCAGCACTTTGCACTGGAAGTGCAGTGTTATCTTTTCAAGTTTGGGGATGGGTACTCGCTTTTATATCTTCTAGTTGTTGGTTCTATGCAGCAAGTGTAGATTCAGATAAACCACGTATTTTAATGAACTGTTTCTATGTAATTTGGTCTTTAATTGCTATAATTAATTGGATTCGTTTTTAACCTAAATAATGGTATGGCATATATTACTTTTAGAGGGGGAACAAAAGAACAGAAAAAACTAGCTAAATCATTAGCTGAGTTTTGTATTGACAAACTCATTTCATCTCGTCTAAGTAATACATTAGATATTCGTATAGTGTTTAAACCAACACTCTACAAAAAAACAGATTCGTATGGTGAAACTACCTATTACGAAGATTCAAATATACCACCAAAAGACTTCCTTATAGAAATAGATTCAAAATTAAAAATGAGAAGTATGCTTGAAACAATTGCTCACGAGTTGGTTCATGTAAAACAATGGGCTACTGGTGAGATGAGAGAAACTAAAGATAATTTTATTACTAAATTTAAAAAAGACACTATTAATTCAAATAAAGTAAGTTATTGGGATCAACCATGGGAAATAGAAGCAATGGGTAGAGAAGAAGGATTGTTTATTCAATGGATTGAAAAAATGAATTTGTCTGGACAAACTTGGACTAAACGAAAGTATTTCTAATGGCTACAACACCAGAACAATATATTTCGGAAATAATACAAGACAAATTATCTAATGTTTTTAAAATAAAACCAGCTAAAATAGTACAAGATAAAAATAATTATTATATTTATTTACCAACGAAAAATGAAAGAAATTCTAGCTACATCGAATTTAAAAATAAATTAGATAAAATTAAAAACAATCCAAAATCATTTGTAAAATCTTATAAAGAAGCTAAGACTGGTAGTTCATTCAATACATTCAAATTATTCTCAGATAGAAATGGGCTAGTTCCAATATTTAAAGGTGGTATAATATTCAAACCTTTAACCTCTAAAGGTTCAGGTGGTAGAAAATTTGAAGAAGAATTGACAAATGATTTGAATAACTATTTTAAGGGATCTTCTTTTAAAGAATTAAAACATGGAGATACAATTCAAGCAATTTTTGAAAATAAAAAATTTATAGCACAATATAAAATAAATTCGTTAAAACTTTCTTTATTTTTAGCAGAAAGTGTTGGTAAACAAAATTCAAAACGAACATCATCTTGGTCAAACAACAAAATAACTATTAATAATAACGAAGGAGAAACTGTAAGCGATATTAATATTACTACTGGTTCGGATAAAAAAATATTTTGTTCTCTTAAATTTACTGATTCTTATTATATCTATAATGGGACTACAGTATCATATTTTGATAATGAAACTAACAAACCTAAGGCATATGCTTATTTTGGATTATCTGGAGTTGGTATGGCTGGATTTGGTGCAAAATATGCAGCTAAAGTTGCAACACCAAAAGATTTTACAAATGTAAAAAGAAATTTAATTGATGTTATTAATCAAGCTCTCGGAAGAGATGTTGTAATCGTTAATAAAGTATCTCCTGGAAATAATGACATTGATGTTATTAAAGGCGATAATCATAAAATAATTATATTGTCAACACCAGAATATAGATATCCTGAAACTGGACAAAGAAAATATGCAGCAATTTCATTTTTAGCACAAATAAATGATGACAAATATAAAGTTCAATTTCAATTTAGAGGAACAACAGAGGGTGCACTCACACCAAGATTTTTAAGAATACTATTAAAAAAAGCATGAAACAATTTAATGAATACCTTGTAGAATCAGTTAATGCTCATATGGAGCATTTAGAAGACTTAGTCTTTAATGAAGGATTAGCAGGTACAAAAAAAGCAATCAACTTTCTTTATGATTTAAGAAAAATGCTTCAAGGTAAATCTACAAGTAAATTAAAGACCACAGTTAAATGGGATGGTGCTCCTGCTATTTTCGTAGGGATAGATCCTAAAGATAAAAAGTTTTTCGTATCAACTAAGTCTATTTTTAATGCAACACCAAAAGTATATAAATCTGTAAAAGAAATACAACAAGGTGAAGAGAATAAAGATTTAAGTAATAAACTCATTACAGCATTTGAAGAATTTTCTAAAGTAGTTAAGTCAGGCATTTATCAAGGTGATATAATGTTCACAAAAGACACTCTTAAGAAAACTTCTATTGAGGGAGAAAGTTATATTACATTTCATCCAAATACAATCGTATATGCGATACCTGCAAATACAGTATTAGCAAATACTATATCAAAGGCAAATATAGGTGTAGTATTTCATACAACTTATAAAGGATCTTTAGGTAAGCTTACAGCTGAGTTTGGACAATCAATTGTAGATAGATTTAAAAAGTCATCAACTATATGGGTGGATGATGCAACTTATAAAGATGTATCAGGATCTGCTACATTTACTAAAGCTGAATTATCAAATTTAGATGCATTGCTTGAGAGAGTAGAGAAACTTTTTTCTAAAATCAATAATAAAGTTATAACAGATATTCAAGCTGATAAAGAATTACTTGAACTAATTAAAATATATAATAATTCTAAAATTAAAGAGGGTGAAAAAATAACAAACGTAAAAGCACATGTTGCTGGTTTATTTCATTTTATACACGATCGTTATCAAGCAGAAATAGATAGTAAGAAAACAGATAAAGCAAAAGATAGATACAAGGCTGAAAGAGAAAAAGTTTTAAAGTACTTTTCAGCTCATAAACAAGAAGACATTATAGGAGTATTTGATCTTACAAATGCTATTGCCGATGCTAAAAAGATTATTATAGCTAAGATGAATGAAGCATCAGAAATAGGTACTTTCTTAAGAACAGATAAAGGGTTTGTTCCAACAGGAGTAGAGGGGTTTGTAGCTATTGATAAAGTAGGAAATGCTATAAAAATCGTTGATAGACTTGAGTTTTCACGTGCTAATTTTTCGCCAGATATATTAAAAGGTTGGCAAAGATAAACATTAAAACTACTAAATATAGCATATAATACGGATGGATAACTTGAAACATGAAGACAATAAAACAACTATTATCGGAATTACCGAACAAATCTCTTATATTTGCATTCGGTCGCTTTAACCCACCAACAGTTGGGCACGAACTTTTGATCTCAAAAGTTGAAGCACTTTCAAAGAAAACATCAATCCCATATCGTATTTACACAACAGCTACTCAAGACAAAAAGAGTAATCCATTATCTCAAAAAGATAAAATTAAGTATATGGAAAAATCTTTTCGTAATGCTCATATCTATGCTGCGAAAGGAAACATTATACAATTATTACAAAGTTTTGAGAAAGAAGGAATTAAAGAAATTCATTTAGTTGTTGGTAGTGATAGAACAAAAGAATTTGAATCTCTTTTAAACAAGTATAATGAAAGAGAGTATAACTTTAGTAAAATAGAAATTCATTCAGCAGGAGAAAGAGACCCTGATAGTGATGATGCTGATGGTATGTCAGCAAGTAAAATGAGAAGTGCAGCATCTAAAGGAGATTATAAATCTTTTGAAAAAGGTGTCACTAAAAAACTTACAGACATTGATACTAAAAAAATGTATAATGATGTTCGTAAGGGACTGGGTTTGAGAACAGAATCTTTTGAAATTAATATTTCAAATAATCAAAACGAATTAAGAGAAAAATATTTTAAAGGTGAAATATTTAAAGTAGGAACAACAGTTAAAGACGATAAAGGAGTGTACGAAATTATGGACAGAGGAACAAACTATATAACAGTTATAAACGAAAATGGAGAGTTAAGCAAGAAATGGCTTGATTCAGTAAAGGAAGTTATTACAGATATGAATTATAAAAATGAAGCTAAAGACGAACATCAAATTTCTTATAAAGGATTTACAACTTCTAATTTTGAAATTGTTCCTGAACTAAAACCAATTATTGAATCAGTAATTTCATCTGAAACAGATTCAGTAGCAATTATTAATGCACTCAAATCAATTGATGAATCACTAAAATTTTATAAACAAAATAAAGATATATTTCAAGTTCCTTTAATGAAAGGAATAGATGCTTTAAATAATATAGATCATGCAGTGTCAGGTATAGTTGCGGATTTAGTTTTAAAACTTCCAAAAGGTACATTTAAAGAAACATCAATTACTGAGGCATCTGATAATCCATTTAACTTCACATCAGCTGATAAAATTAAAATAGCAAGAATTATAGCTGGTGCTTTAGGAATAGATAATCCTGAAAAAATGTCTAGCCCTGAACAATTAATTAATCTAGGATTAAGAAAATTAAGAACAAAAAGAATTACACCTGAATTATCTGATGTAGTAAATCAAATGTTAAAAACAGCAGATATGTTAGATGTCAAGTATGATAAAAAATTATTACCACAAGCAATGCAAGAAGCAACTGGTGATAAACAAGAAAGAATTACAAAATTAAAAGACAGAGTGTCAGCTCTTTTAGCAAAATTAGGTAAAATTAATCCTGCTGATGAGGATGCTAAAACGCAAATGGCAATTATTAAATCTGATATAGCAACAGCTAGATTAAGATTACAAGGATTACAAAGTAAAGAAGCTGTAGATGTACTGGGAACATTGGGTTCTATAGATATACAAAATGATCCAATTACACCAGCGATTATGCCATCGTTTATGAAGTTTGGTGAAGAACTAGAAAATTTAAAAGAAGCAGGTGCAGGTCTTTGGGCAAACATACACGCAAGACGTGAAAAAGGATTAAGACCAAAACGTCCAGGAGAAGAAGGATATCCTAAAACTTTAGATATTGAATCAAAAGAAAATGAAAAAGATGAAGAAGAAAAAGAATTAAAAGAAAAAGATAAAAATGATCCATGTTGGGTAGGTTATAAACAAGTTGGAATGAAAAAGAAAGATGGAAAAGAAGTTCCAAATTGTGTACCTGAATCAACTAAATTAGAAAATGTTTTAAATTTAATAAGAAGAATTAAAGAACAGAAAAAAACTATGTTAGTTGCACGACCAAATAATTTAATGAAAGCAGGACAAGAGAGAGTAGTAAGAATTCCTGTAAGTAAGTGGCAAGACTATCGTAAAAAAGGATTTATACAAGCAGAGGAAAAAGATAATGAAAACTCTTAAAGACTTTTTAACAGAACAAAAGCAAGAACTACCAAAACCATTTATTGAACAAATAAAAAAGTACACACATTATAACGATCATTTTAAAGCAAGAGCATATATTGCTACATTAATGGGAAATAAAAGACTTGCTAAATTATATGATTCTCTAGAAAAGCTACACGATGAATATTATAGTTATTTTGGTAATGATGTGATTGATCTTCGATCAAAAATTGAAGTAAATTTAAAAAATGATATAAAAAATTATTATTCCAATTGGGAAGAAGTAATTAAAGCATTATAAAAAAAGGAAACAAAAAATGAAACACAATTTAGCTGTGTTTACATTATGTTTTGTTATCGGCTTATTTGCCTTGAATCGAGTGTCTCTGGCACAAACACAAAATAATACAACAGGAAGTAATACTGCTATCACTGGTGGTTATACTTCAAACAGTACATCGACATTTCAATCAGGTTCATCAAGCAACACCACATCAACAACTTCAAATACAACGAATGCATATAGTGGTGATACAAGAGTGACTGCATCTGCAACTGCTCCAAGTATGTCAGCTTATTCACAAGATTTATGTTTAGTTGGTTATTCTGCTGGTGTATCTACATTTGGTTTAGGTGTCACTGGTGGATCTTATTCATCAGATTTAAATTGTGAAAGAATTAAACTTTCTAAAGTATTAAATGATTTAGGAATGAAAGTGGCAGCAGTTTCTATACTATGTCAAGATCCTAGAGTATTTTTTGCGATGGAACAATCTGGAACTCCTTGTCCATTTGAAGGAAAGATTGGTGCTGAAGCAAATGCAGCATGGTTAAAATATGACAAGTTAAGACCAGACTATAATCAGTATGTTGATAAGCTTGTTGTAATTGAAAATGCACGTAAAGAAGAAGAACTTAAAAAGTTAAATGGAGGAACTACTGAAAAAAAGTAGTTTCCAACATTGCTGATAATAATGCAAGTACGAGCGATAACGATGATAATTCAACAAAAGGAGAATTCTCATGGCGATACTTATTGTTATTATTATTATTTGTTGGGGTGTTTATTTAACATTTTTTAAGAAGAAGTAAGCTATGCCTAGAAAAAGAAAAAGGCAAAGACTTTCAGCTTTAGAAAAATTAAAAAAGAAAGCACCTAAGATACCAGACTTTACTTGTCCTGATATAGACCATTTAATTAATTATGTGGAAGATCTTGATATACTTAAACGTGGACAATTAACTTATTTTAAACGACGTATGGAAGCTTTAAGAAGTGCCAACGATGGTTTAAGAGATAGTGGTATATATTGGTATGATAGAATAAAAGAACATTTAAACGAAGATGAAAAGTAAATTATTAAAAACTAATTACAAAAAACTAAGGATATCTTTATTCTTAGTATCGTTATTGTCATGTCTTTTTATTACTACAGCATACTCACAAACGTCTACGACTACTGTGACAGTAAATGGTAATACAACCACAACTGTGATAACTAATAAAACACCAACCCAAACAATTCCTGTTCCAAATTCTCCAAACTATGGAGATATTACAACATATATTACAAATCAAGTTGATACTACAACTAATACACTAACTGTTAATCAAAATACTGGAAACGTATTTCAAGGAACTAATTTCTGTAATGGTGGATGGACTGGTACACAAATATCAGGATCAACTAGTGATTTAGGTTGTGGTTATTTAACAGGTAAGGGTACTTCATCTTATGCTGAAAATAATAAAGATTTATTATCAGTAGGTATTTCTAAAATAGAACAAAATTATGGATTTACGCAATCAGCATCAGCATACACTCATCATTTTTGGAATTGGAATACTTATCTTAATTTTTCTCATTCAGTAATTAATAATGATACTGGTGAAAAAATTACACAAAATAGAATATTACAAGGAAATAGATCTATCAATGATGGTAATCCTGGAATAAAAAGTTTAGATAATATTATTATTGGAACGAACAGTGCATCAGGATTTACATCTAATATGAGATTTGATTTTTCATCTTCACAAGGGGGAGTTTGGACAGGTGTTGATGTGACTCAGCCTAATTTAAGTATAACATATACAGGGCTTACTTCTTCACTTATTACTACGTTTGAAAATATAACTACAATACAAACTTGTGAATCATTAGGTACTTGTTATATACCACCAGTTTTTGAATTACCTGCATTTTTAACTCCAGCAAAAGGTGCTGAACCCATAGAATTAATTAGTGAAGAAGAAATTAAACAAATATTTAAAGAAGAATTTGCTAAAGTGGGACTAACTGAAGCAGATATTGGTATGAGTGATTTAGATTATAAAGAAATGACAAAAGAAATAAACACACAAGCTGTGGCTGATATGAAAGAAGCAAACCCAACTCTGTTTGGAAGCTCAGAACCAACTTCAACTACATCATCTTCAACAATGAATACAACAAGTGACGATAAACCTACAACAAAGGAATCATCAAATGTCAGTTCAAACTCAGAAGCAACTACAAAAACGTCAAGCACGACAACTGAAAAAACAGAAACTTCTACAGCTAAATCTACTCCAAGCGAAGATACGAAAACAGAAGGATCGTCGTCAAAGACGTCATCATCTGAAAATGTATCGAATGAAAAGGGAAGCACTACTGCGTCAGGGTCTGTTAATACCAGCAATGCTACTTCAAAAGATGAAAAAATCAGCGTAAATGTAAAAGCTGCAGTTGACAAAGTTGAAAGAGAATTAAAAAGTATAGGTGATAAAACAAAAGCAATACAAGAAATTAAACTTGATGGAATTAAAGCAGGCTCTCCAAATTTAGGAACTTATGAGAATCGTTCTTTTTACGAACCTAAATATTACAATGGAGTACCAAATCCAGATTTTTATTTACAAGCTGATATAGCACAAAAGCCAGTTTATGCAAATGTGACGTTAGCAGCATATACAAATAATGATCCAATTGGAAAACAACAAGCAGCAATGCAAGAAATTCAAGATGAGATGAATGATATAATTATTCAACTTGAACAACTAAAAAGGAAATAAACAATGATAGATAAAATAAAAGGTAATTTAAAAGAGATAATCGCTACAGTAGCAATTATTGGTACAATCGGTGGTGGATTTATCAAGTATGGTGAAATCATGAGTAAGATTGATAGCATCGATCCAGCAAAAGCAAGCGAGATGAGAAAAGAATTTGCTGTTCTACAAAAAGAAGTAGATCTACTTAAAGTACAGATTCGTGAATTAAGACAAGCGAATCAAAATCCATTAGCAAGATAATTAAAGACTTTATATTATAATACATTATAACTAATTTCTAACAAAAGGAATAAGTTATGGAAATGCTTTTAATAAAGGCAATATGCGTAATTATTATTCTTGTTATGACATATATTATAATAAAAAATTAAATAAAAAATATGAAAATAATATTAAACAAAATCGGAATACAATTAAAAATACTGTTTTTTACAACAGCATTTGTTAGTTTATTTTATGTAGGATTACTCCTTGGAGAGTATCGTACATTAAGAGATTATTGTTTAGTAGAAAATAAAAAATGTGATATTTCTTCTGTTGTAGAAAAAGGATCTTTTATTACTTTTAGAAATTCTTCGTCTACAACAGAAAATATAAAAAAACATTTTAACAACTCGAAAAATTAAATGATACCAGTAGATAAAAATAAAAAAGATAATTTCGCTAGAGGAATTCTATCATACAAAGATTTCAAAAGATTATTAGATGTACAGAATTTAAAAGTTTCTGATTCTCAAAATACTCAAGGAACAGTTGATGAAGGAATGTTTAAAAATATGGCAATTGACTTACAAGATTTGTCAGCTGATGATTTTTATAATAAGTATAAAATGACAAAAGCAGAAGCAATGCGTAAGTATGGTAAAAGCGAATCTGTTATCGATATACCACAAAAGACTTATGCTAAGGTAATTTTTGATAATGCTAATACAGAAGAACCAAAATTAAAAGAGTCAGTAAGAAAAATCATATTAGATCAAATAGAAGAATTTAAAAAGAAAGCACCAGTTATAAAATTTAGTTTAATTGGTTCAATACTTACTAAACAATATAGAGATGATGCTGATTTAGATGTTAATGTTCTTTTTGATGTTCCAGAAAGTCAAAGAGATGAAAAGAGATTAGAAATTGCTAAATCATTAAAAGATATAAATGGTAAAACAGTTCCAGGAACTAATCATCCTATTAATTACTTTGTATTAACAGATCCAAAATTAAAAGAAAGAAATGATAATTTAAGTGATGGTATTTTTGATATTGTAAAAAACGAATTTATTAAAAAACCAGTAGAATTTAAATTCAATCCTGAGAAATACGCAAAAGATTTCGAAGACAAAGTAAAAAGATTAGATGTTGTTAAAGGTGAATTAGAAAGAGACATAGTTGATTATCAAGATTTAAAACGTTTAGATCCAGACAATGTTGAAAACTTAAAAGGAATCGTTTCGAAGAAGATTGGTGAAATTATGTCAGGTATTAAAGCATTAGTAGATGCTGGCGACCAAACTATGAAAGATCGTAAAGAAGTTTTTGATGCTGACTTAACACCAGATGAAATACGTGAGTATGGCAAGAAGAATGCTTTACCTAAAAATGTTATTTACAAAATGCTTGAGAAGTATCATTATTTAACATTCTATAAAAAATTAAAAGAAATAATAAAAGATGGAGAAGTTTCTGATGCAGAAATAGCTTCAATAAAAGAATCAAACGATCCTTATGATTCTAAATTTGATTTTGGTTTAGATGATTATGAAATGGATGCAATTATTCGTAAGTATGATAATGAAGATCCACTTGAAGATGACGATTATTTGGATATATACGATGATGAAGAATTAGAAATAGTTGACGATGAAAATACTACTTATGATGTTCCTACAATTAAAGAAGTTCTTACAAGACCAGAACGTATTAAATCACGTATTCGTTTTGCAAGAACAAAAGGAAAAAGAAATGCTAAATTACGTCTTGCTTTAAAAAGAGCATCAACAATGGACGTAGTAAATAAAAGAGCAAGAAGACTTGCAATTAATAAAATTAAAAAATTATTATTTAAAAAGTCACCAGCAAATATGTCAGTTGCTGAAAGAGAACGAGCAGAAAAACGTATAGCAGCATTACCAAAATCTTATATTAATAATTTTGCTATGAAACTTGTTCCTGTTGTTCGTAAAATTGAAAGAACAAGATTAACAAAATAATTATGGTTAAAAAATTTAAAGATTTAAAAGAAGATATTATAGATTTAGTTTGTGAAACTAGATCATACGAACCTGAAGTATTAGAGGAAGCAGAATATCAAGGCAAGACTGTGACTTTAAATAACCCTTTTCGAACACCTAGTGGACCAAAGAAATTTGCTGTATATGTTAAAAACAGTTCTGGTAATGTGGTTATAGTTAGATTTGGTGATCCTAAAATGGAAATTAAAAGAGACGATCCAGCAAGACGTAAATCTTTTCGTGCAAGACATAATTGTGATACAGCTAATGATAAAACTACACCAAGATATTGGTCATGTTATCAATGGCGTGCAGGGTCAAAAGTAGAGGGATAATTTATGTCATTTATAGATACAATATTAAAAACCTTTACAAAAACTTCTAAAGATCCAAACGAACCGAAACCAATCGTTGGGTCAAGAAGTGAACGTGAAGCAAAAATTAAAGATAAAGCAGGATTAGTTATTAACATATTTGCATTGCTTTTAGCAGTCAATGCTTGGTATGGTGGTAAGTTAAGTTCTATCGTATTAAACAATACTATTGCATCAAGTAATCAATGGGCATGGTATCAAGCAAAAAACGTGCGTGAATCTATCTATGAAACTGCTGCAATACAAGCAATAGATAAAGAAAATAAAGAAAAGCTAATCGCTGAAGCAAAACGTATGGAAAAAGATAAAAAAGAAATTGCTGAAATTGCAAAGAAATTAGAAGCTGAACGTGATGATGCTAAAAAAAGAAGTCCATGGATTTCATATGCATCTACAGCATATCAATTAAGTATCGTATTACTTTCAGCGAGTATTTTAGCTGTAAGTATGCCATTATTTTATGCTAGTTATATAGTAGCATTAATTGGTGTAATTCTGTCAAGTCAAGGACTTTGGCTTATAATATAGACTAAATAGAGTTTGAAGGCACATAATACAATATAATAACAATAAGGATATAAAATGAGTGAAAATAAACAAGATAATACATCAGTGAAAGTACAAGAAGCTACAGTTGAGACTCCTAAAGTTGAAGCACAACCAGCAGCAGCACCAAAAGTAGAAGTACAAGCTGAAGTAAAAGCTGAAGTTAAGGTTGAAACACAACCAGCTGAAGTAAAAGTAGAAGCACCTCAAAATAGATTAATAGATGGTGCAGTAAATGCATTAAACAAAAAATTAGATTTCAGAGTATAAATGGAAGAGAATTTTAAGAAAAAAATATTGAAAAAACTATCAACTCCTGTATCGGATTATTTAAAAAAGAAACAACCTTTAAATAATGAAAATGATCCAGGAGAATATGATAGTGAAGGATCTATGGCTAAAAGCCAATTAACTTCAATATTAAATAATGCTAAAGAGATTAAAGAAATGCTTACTGATAATGATAATCTTCCTGAATGGGTACAAAGCAAGATAACAAAAGCAGAAGATTATATATCTACATGCAAAGATTATTTAAAATCAGAAAAGACACAAAAAACTGAAAACATAAAAGAAAGCTTTTCAGATTTTATTAAAAAGAATTGAATAACTATATTATAGCTATAATAACAAATAATCATTCTTAAGGTGATTATTTTAACTAAAAAGGAAAATTACTATGTCATTATGGGGAAATAAAGATAGTAAAACAGCTTCAGGAACAATCGCTATTGACGCAGATGGCGTAGTGGCTGGATCTTCAACTGCTTTTACTACAGAATCAAGAATCGGTGATTTTATTCGTGTATCAAATGAAGATTATCGAATTACTGACATCGCTTCAGACACAGCAGCAACTGTTGTTGCTGGTGTTGTTGGTGCAACACTTACTGCAGTTAATGCAGGTGCATCATATACATTATCAGAAAAACCAAAGTATGTATCTGATCCAACTAAAGTTTTTGGAGTAGATGCTACAGAAGCAGTATCAGGTGGAGACAATGTAGTTTCTATCGCTGTTGCTTCTGGTGGTCTTCGTTATCTAGAAACACCTGCAGTCACATTGACTGCTCCAGTATCGTTGACTATTCCAACGACTGCTGTTTCTACTGCTGACGATACTATCACTTCTGCTAATCATAGATTATTAACTGGTACTAAACTAACATACTTAAAAGTAGGTGCAACTGCAATTACTGGTTTGGTAGATGGTACTGCTTACTTCATTATCGTGGTTGATGGTGATACATTTAAATTAGCAAGTTCTTTATCAAATGCTCAAGCTGGTACTGCCATTAACTTGACTGGTACTGGTTCTAGTACACAAACTTTCACTGGTGATACTGCTACAGGTACTGCAACTATCTCTGGTGGTTTGGTCACAGCAGTTGCTGTCACTGACTCAGGTTCTGCGTACACATCAGCTCCAACTGTTGTTGTTAACAAACCTCGTCGTACTATTCCTACTTCTGGTGTGACAATCGCTACTGAGCAAATCGCTTATGCTACTCACGGCTTAGTTGCTGCTGAATCAGTTAAGTATTTCCATGCTGGTTCTACTGCTATTACTGGTTTATCAAATGATACTGAGTATTTCGTATCTGCTCTCGGTTTTGCTGCAGGAACTTTCCGTTTAGCAACTACTGCTGAAGCTGCAGCAGGTCGTACTGCTCTTGCTGGTGTTGCTATTTCTGGTACTGGTGGCGAATTTACTTGTACTGCTACTACTTTAGCAGTTGGTGATCGTATTAGAATTACTGGAACACTAGGTGGAACTGGTACTATTACTAGTTATGCAACAGGAAATATCTATACTGTTTCTGCTATTACTGGTACTTCACCATCTGTCACTGGCTTTACTTTGACTACTGAAGCTGGTTCAGCATTAACAACTACTAGTGGTACACCAACTGGTTTAACATATACACCATTCACAATCGTTTTGATTTCTGGCACTGGCAACAATAATCAGTACTTTGAAATCCAAGCATCTACTAACCAAGCAACTGCTATATCTTCACTAGGAGATTCTTCTACAAGTGGAACAGCTCATGCTGGTTGGGTAGTAAGAACAGTAGGAACAGGTGGACGTGCTGGTAGAGTAAATTATGAAACACTTGTTGCTATGGGAACAATCACTGGCGATCAAGCTGACGATACTGAGTTCAAAGATAGTTAATAAATAAAATAAAAACAATCCTAGAGTTGGGATGGTTAGATACAAATAATCATCCCCTCTATAACATATAATAGGAGAAAATAATGGCTGATCAAAAAATATCAGATTTAACTGCTGCAACCAGTGCTGCTGGTGCAGATCTATTCACACTCGTACAGGGTGGTTCGAATAAAAAAATAACAATTACAAACTTCTTAGCAAACTTGAATTCTGCTGTAATAGTAAATTCAAATGGTGCTGACCAAGATACTCGTATCTCTGGAGATAACGATAATAATCTACTTTTCACAGATGCTTCTGCTGATAAAGTAGGTATCGGTACTTCTACACCATCTGAGAAACTTGACGTTGCTGGCAATTTAGCAATATCAAATGGTTTTTTAAGTTTTTCACAAACACCTCAAGCTGCAACAGGTAATGCTGCTGCAAGTGTATCAACAGCAATAACTAACTTTACTTTATCTTCTGGAAGTGATTCTTTATCTCTTGCAACAGGTACAACAGGACAAGTTAAAATTATAAATGTGATAGCAGGTACTGGTTCAGTATCAATTAACGTTGCGACTCGAGTTGGATTCACAACAGTTAATAGTAGCACTGTTGGTGCTTCAATAACATTATTAGCATTAGCTAGTGGATGGATCATTCTATCATCTAGAGGAATGACAATAGTATAATTATATAATTAAGGTTTAAATTATGACATATGATGTAAAAAATAAAATTGAAGAGTATTCTAAAATTTTAACAGAAAAGCAGAACTTTTTGGTTCAACTTCGTAATACAACAGCTCAAACTGTAAAAGAGATTGATATGTTGACTGGTGCTGTACAAGCATTAAATGAAGTAGCTATTTCAACTAAATCAAAAGAAGAAACTTCAACCAAAGATAATGACAGAGCAAAAACTAGCGGAAAGTAATTTCCTAAGTTATGCTATTAAATATTATGATAATCCTACTATTGGGAATTTATCAGAATTTGAAGATGATTTAAAAAGATTTATTCATCTTTCTAAACTTTTAAAAAGATATAAACTTTCTTTAAATATAGATGATTTAAAAGAAAGACTTATATTAAATCATATAATTATTATCTATAATCTTTGGGGACAATCTGCAACAAAAATGTTGTTTTTTAAGATAGGTGAAGATAATTGGAATGTATTAATTCCTTTTCTTACCTATCTTGGAAGACTGCCTGAGTTTATTCCAGACACAGCAGTTCGTACAACAAGTTTGACGATTGATGAAAACGTACAAAAGAAATTAAGAGAAATATAATGGCAAATCTAGTAGTAGATAATCTTATCGCTTTAAGAATTTTATATTTGCTTGTCACACCTTTCGTGAAGACAAAAGCATATGAATATGGAATTATTGATGATAAAGGTAATTATCTTAAAAAATATTCAGAATTAAAAACTTCAGCAGAACGTGAATCATTTTCATATTTGCATCGATTAGTTTTTAAATTAAAAATGTTATTAGCAAAACTTCCTGGAGGAGATAATCGTCTTAAATCTCTAGTTGCAGCATTATACTTAATCAAAGAATTTTATATTAAAAAAGAATCACTATATCTAGTTGAATCAAGATATAATGAATTATTATCATCTAATGAGTCAATGAATTTAGATGAACAAGAAGTAAAAGATTTTTTAAGAGATTTATATTTAACAGAAGAAGTACAAGAAGATATAGCAAATGTCACAGGTGCTGGTGTAAGTACAGATGCCCCAGTTGTTTCACAAAAAGCTGCAAGACGTTATGCTATGTTTAATGTTAAAGATTCTATATATGGTAAATTTAAAAATGGTAAAACTAAATGGACTCGTTGGTCTGAATATTTAAATTTAGAAGATGAAGGAGAAAGTTTAATTTATAATTTTGCTCGTAAAAATCCTAAAGGAATTATAGTTTTAAAAAATGGTGATAAAATGAAAGCAATTCGTTTTAATCGTTATGGTGGTGGATCTTGGTCTTCTATTAAAAGGAATAAAGAATCTAAAGAACAAGAAATAGCAAATATAGTAGCAACAGAATTGAATTAATTTATGTTTGAATTTTTAAGTATAAAATCATTAAGTAGTTTTTTCACATTATCAACATTATTTACATTAATACCTGATTTTGTGTTTCATGCAATATTTCTTACAGGTCTAGTAGGATTTATAATTACATCTATTCCTTTTATACCAATCCCACTTAAATTTTTCTATCGTATAATGTTTTTAATTGTATTAATATTAGGAACATGGTTAGAAGGATTAAATTATGCGAATAGTTCTTCTGCTACTAAAAAAGCATTAAATGAAAGTAAAAATAAAATAAAAACATACGAAAAACAAATAAAAGATTTGTCTGAAGCTTCAGATAAAAATTTAGAGAGAATAGTTAAAAAAATAAATGAAAGAGGTGAAAATGTCCATGCAAAAGTATCAAAGATTATCCCTGACAATCTTAATAGGCAGTGTGCTCTTCCTTATGATGTCAAATTGCTCCATAATGAAGCCATCACAGGTATCCCCGAAATACCCAATGCCACCAGAGGTGTTGATGGAAAGTCCAAAACAAATGAAAACAATAAAGTAGAATTAATAACGTTATTAGAAACAACTGTTGATAATTATACAGAATGTAATATAGTACGTGAAAAATTAATTGCTTTACAAAATTGGGTAAAAGAAGCAGAAAGACTACAAAAAAATGTCAGATAACTATGAAAATGGTAATGGTAATGGAAATGGAAACACTAAGTCACGTTTCGTTAAATTAACATCTGATATTGAATTACTTAAAACATTATTAGGCAAACTTGATAGAAATGTAGATAAATTAGCAGATGCTTCATTAGAAGTAAGTAAGTTAATTTCTCAACATGAAGTAAGAATTGAAAATAATGAACAAAAGAGTGAGCATTTAAATAGCGAAATACATGATTTAAATATGCGTATAATGGATGTGCATAAAGAAATTAAAGAAGTAAGCTACCATTTATCAAATACAAGTTCAACCAATATTGAGAAATTATCAAATAAAGTACAAAATATTGAACGTTGGAAATGGTATGCTGGTGGTGCTATTTTAGCTATTGCTATGGGTATGGAATATAAGAGTTTAGCCCAAATATTGTTAAAATTGTTTAGTTAAAACACTTTACATACAAGTTAAAATATAGTATAATATACGTTATTATGTTGTTTATTGACATCAAATACATTGATTTAGTATCTCCAAAATTGAGAAACTTTAAGAAGAAAAATACTTATCTTTGGAATTTCAGTTGTCCAATATGTAAAGATTCTAAACGTAGTATATTAAAGGCAAGAGGTTTTATTTACAAGATTAAAAATAATTTAAACTTCAAATGTCACAATTGTAGTGCTAGTATGGGGTTTAGTAATTTTTTAAAATTTATTGATCCTAAATTAGAAAGTGAATATAATGTTGAAAAATATAAAAGTAATTCTAAAGTTGGAGTCTCTAAAGAACCGATTAAAGACTTCTTTGACCAATTTAAACCAGAGAATAAGAAAGAAACTATTTCTGGTCTTCTTAATGCTGAGTGTGTCACCACTCTACAAAATGAACATCCTGTTCGTAAGTACTTATCAAAACGTAAAATACCAACTGAATACCTTGCATCTTTATATTGGGTTAATACATTTAAAAAATGGGTTAATGACAATGTTGCACCGAAGTTTGCTTCGATTGAAGAAGATCATCCAAGGTTAGTAATACCATTTTACGATAAGAAAAAGAATTTACTTGCAATACAAGGACGTACTTTAGGAAAAGAATTACCAAAGTATTATACAATTAAGACAAACGAGAAGAACGAAAAGATATTTGGTTTAGAAAAGTTAGATGAGAATAAGACTATATATGCTGTTGAAGGACCGATTGATAGTATGTTCTTACCTAATGCTGTTGCTGTTGCAGGTACTTCTTTTGAAATAAAAAGACTTTTAAAAAATAAAGAACGTGTAATAGTAATAATAGATAATGAACCAAGAAATGTTGAAATTTGTAAATCTATATATAAGTGTATAAGCTTAGGATATGGAGTATGCCTGCTCCCTTCAAATATATCTGGTAAAGATATAAATGAAATAGTTTTAAAACATCCTAAGATAAATATAGTAAATTTAATTAATGAAAATACGTATCGTGGACTAGAAGCAGAACTTGCTTTTAATAAATGGGTACGTTGTAAAATATAGAGGAAAATATGAGCGATGATAATAATACGATTGATATGACAAAGATACAAGAACAACAAAGACGTGTAGAACATGAACAAAATGTTCTTCTTCAACCTCTTTGGAGATCTATTATGAATATTAAAACACCAAGACAAGCTATATCTTGTGGGTCAGCTATGATTGCAGCTGGTAAAGATTTACTAGTCTTAGAACTAGGTGCTGATATCGCTAAAAATTATATTGATAATTTAAATTATGATACTCTTGATTTAGTGACGAGCAAACAAATTGAAATACAAAATGAATTAGATAAGATAGCAAAAGAAGCTGTTTCACCAACAGTAGTGAAAGCTGATTTTACAAAGAAAAAAGAAAAGGAAAAAGAAAATGACAAACAGTAAATTCGATAGAACGATGGCAATATATTCTGCTAATCAAGAAATCGAAAAGAAAGAAAAAGCTTTACTAAAAGCAAGAAAAGAAGTTGCTATAAACGCAAACGGAACTTCTGGGTATTCTATCAAAGAAGGAAAGAATGCTGGTAAAGTTGTAGGACATATTAAAAGAGATAAAAATACTATCGAATAGTACAAATGTTGAATTGGTTATTCTATACTATACCAGAAAATAAAAGAATGCATTATGGTATTTGTTTATGGTTATGTATATTGATAATTCCTGAATATTTACTACAAATGAAATTTACAGTAGTAATGCAATTTATAAATTTCATAACTTACGATATACTATATTATCATATGTTAAAGAGAAGTGTATTTGATAGGGATGAAGACTAATGCCAGCAAAAGAAAAAGAACCTGCAGTGTTAGGACATAATGAAGAAACATTTGAGTATTTTACTAAGTTAGCTAAAGCACATAAAGCAAAAGTTTTGAAACAAGATAAACTAATGAAAAATATCGACAGTATTGAAAAATTAGATATTACAGAAGTACATAAAATTATAAAACAAGCACATGATGAATAAAACTCTCTTACAAATTGAAGATAGACAATTAACTATATTTGATGATGTTTATTCAGCAGCAGATAGAGAAAGACTTTATCATTTTTGTTCAACTAGGCATTTTACTACAGATGGAAGTGACACAGCAAGATTAGAATATAAAGGTGATTTTAATTTATACTGCAATCTACTCGCAGGGAATCAATTACAACAATCAAATTTTCTTAACTTAGAAGGAACTAAAGAAATACTTTCTATGTTAGATGGATACGAGATTATTCAAGCAAGAGTTAATTTAAGCACACTACACGACAAGAATCGTTTTCATTGTGATGCTGCAGGATCAAATGATGTAAGAACTATATTATATTACCCTAATATGACATGGAATATTGAATGGGGTGGTTATACTATGTTTACAAATCAAAATATGAGTAAGTTAGAATATTGTTCTTTTTATATTCCAGGAAGAGTAATACTTTTTGACGGCACAATACCACACTGTATATCAGCACCAAGTCCATCAGCACCCACTTATCGTTTCAGTTTCGTAATTCAATACTACAAATAATAAACTATGACACAAGAACTATACAACGACATACGAGTTGACTATTCTCGAGATTCATTATTCGATGAAATAGGCAAAATTCGTATGAAAGAGTCCTATATGAAGGATGATGAAACATCTCCACAACAAAGATTTGCTTTCGTAAGTAAAACATTTTCTTCAAACAAAGAACATGCTCAAAGACTTTATGATTATGCTTCAAAACATTGGCTATCATATTCTACTCCTATCCTTTCATTTGGAAGAAGTAAAAAAGGATTACCAATTTCTTGTTTTCTAAATTACATAGAAGACACAGCTGAAGGATTAGTTAAAAATCTTTCAGAAACTAACTGGCTATCTATGGTTGGGGGTGGAGTTGGTATAGGATTTGGAATAAGATCGGCTGATGATAAATCAACAGGTGTATTACCACATTTAAAAATATATGATGCAGCAACACTTGCATACAGACAAGGACGCACACGAAGAGGATCGTATGCTGCTTATCTAGATATATCTCATCCTGATATAATTGAATTCTTAGAAATAAGAAAGCCAACAGGAGATCCAAATGTTCGTTGTTTAAATATGCATCATGGTATTAATATACCACATGAGTTCATGGAACTTATTGAAAAATGTATGTTAGATACTGAAGCAGATGATAAATGGGCTTTACGTGATCCACATACACAAGAAGTTAAATCTTATATAAGTGCAAGAGATTTATGGCAACGTGTATTAGAAATGCGTATGATGACTGGAGAACCATATCTTCATTTTATCGATACATCAAACGAACATCTACCAGCATTCCTTAAATCAAAAAATTTAAAAATTCATCAATCAAATCTTTGTTCTGAGATTATACTTCCAACCAGTGTCGAAAGAACTGCTGTGTGTTGTTTATCTTCAGTTAATTTAGAATACTTTGATGAGTGGAAGAAAGATGACCAATTTTTAGCAGATATAGCAGAGATGTTAGATAATGTTCTTACATATTTTATAACTCACGCTCCGAATGCTATATCAAGAGCAAAATACTCAGCTGAAAGAGAAAGAAGTATCGGAGTTGGTGCACTCGGTTTTCATGCTTACCTACAAAGCAAAAATATTCCATGGGAGTCTGCAATGGCAGTATCTGCCAATACTCGAATGTTCATGCATATTAGAAATCAATTAGATAAAGCGAACATTAAACTTGGAAAAGAAAGAGGTGAAGCACCAGATGCAGTTGGAACAGGACAGAGATTTTCTCATGTAATGGCAATCGCACCTAATGCTTCATCTTCTATCTTAATGGGAAATACTTCACCATCAATTGAACCATTTAGAGCAAACGTTTATAGACAAGATACTCTTTCTGGTGCGTCTATAAATAAAAATAAACACTTAGATAAAATAATTAAAAAAGCTTGTGAAAAAAATAATAAGCTTGATTATAATGAAATTTGGTCGAGTATTATAATGAATGATGGTTCGGTTCAACACTTAGATATATTAAAAGAAAACGATAAAGATACTTTTAAAACAGCTATGGAAATAGATCAACGTTGGGTTGTAGAACATGCAGCAATACGTCAAGAGTTTATTGACCAAGCACAATCAGTTAATTTATTCTTTAGACCAGATACGGATATTAAATATTTACATGCTTGTCACTTTATGGCATGGAAAAAAGGTTTAAAGACTTTATACTATTGTCGTAGTGAGAAAATTGGTAAAGCTGATAAAGTTGCTAAGAAAATTGAACGAAGAATCATAGAAGAAATTAAAATAAAAGACTTAACAAATGAGGATACATGTTTAGCTTGCGAGGGTTAAGAATATGGAGTGTTTTACTCCTTTTAACAGTATTGACATCTTGCATTCCTGCAGCAATACTTTCAGTTAAGAAATTATTACCATCAGCATATGATGATAATGAAATGTTAATGATTTCAAATCTAAGATACGATGTACGACAAGTGCAATGTACTGGTGACAAATCACACGAAACCATAGTAAAAATATGGGAAGGAAAAGAAAAACTGTATTACTATTCATCAGCAAAAGAAAATGAAGATGTTTTAAAAATGGTAAGACCATTTTCTGAAAGTATGAGAGGTCTTTATGACTCTTCTAAATCAGGTAAAATGAAAGAACTTTACTGTATTGAAAAAGTAATTAATTTAACAAAACAAGTGGATATTATAGCAAATGCACTTGCAGCGAGGAACAAATAATGACTATAAATGAAGCAATACAAGAAATGCAAGCATTAACACAATCTGATAATGCATGGTTAAGAGAAAAAGCAACTAAAGTAATAAGATATAATCATCAACATGACACAGGACAACTATCAACAGCTGAATATACAGATCTATTAAATGATTTGGCTCGTATTGAAGAAATACAAGAAGAAGCTGATACAATGAAATACAAAGCAGCAATTGAAAAGATAATTACGACTACATTTTCATTACTTAGTTAATATTATGTTCACATTTAAAAATATAGATAATTGGTTCACTGACGAAGAACGTTTAAATATAAGAAATAAAGTTGAAGATTTAAAATCTGATTGGAAACATATAAAAGATTTTCCTTTAGCAAAATCTGCTAAACTTTTAGCAGCACAAGATCCTGAACTTTATAAGTCAGCTGAAAATCAATATTTTTTAGGTGATGCTACATATGTATTAGAAAATCTAGATCAAAGAAATAAATTTTTATCAGAAAACTTAAATGTTTCATTCTTTGATTTATATGGAAAAATAATTAGTACAATTAAAGATATAACAGGATTGCCTACTTCTTACTTGTCTGAATATCCACGTCCTGGATTTCATATATTTCGAGGTAAGCAAACACCACATCCTTTTGAATATCATATAGATACTACAATATGCAGATATGATACTAATTATAAACCAGAACAATGTTATTCTTTTTTATCTTTAATTGAATCACCAAGCAGTGATCCTGCTGGTTTAGAGTATAAAGATACAAATGATTTTGATGCTTTAAGAGATTATCCTGAAAAAGTAAAGCTATATAACTTAAATACTTTTTATTATTGGAAAGGTGATCATTTTCATAGGATGAAAAAATTTGGTATGAATGACGGAGAAAGTAGAATTACTTTACAAGGTCATTATGTACTTAAAGATAATAGAGCATATATTTACTGGTAAGATTATGAAACGTTTTTCTTTTGCTGAAATACAAAATTTCTTTTCAGAGGGCGAGCGAAACCAAATAGCAAGAAAGGTTTTAGAATTAAAATCACATTGGAAAAAATTACACGACTATAATGTATATAAAAATAGTCTTGATATGAAATCTGATTATTCTAAAAACCAATATTTACTTGGTGATAGTATATATCCACTTACTCCCAAAGATACAAGTGAGATAAACAAAGAAGTTCAAGGAATACTTTTAAAAGAATTTAAAGATCTAATATATAAAAAACTAATTGAAAATGTTGGTAAGTGGTTTGAAGTATTTAATTATAAAGAAACTGAATTTTATCCAAATTTACCAATTCCTGGATTTCATATATTTGACGGAAAACAAACTGCTCAACCATTCGGATGGCATACTGATACGACACTTTGTTTATGGGAAGATAATATAGATCCTAAAAGACTGTTTTCTTTTTTATCTCCTATTATAATGCCAGAAAGAGGAGCACACTTAGAGTGGTTAATGCCATCAGGAAAAGAAACTATGATACCATATGAATATGGAACACTTCATATATGGAATGGTTTAGAACAGCATAGAATAGGTCGCCACGCATTAGCTAATTTTGAAAAACGAATTACATTACAAGGACATATTTACATTAATCCAAACGGAAAAGTACAATTATTTTTTTAACTTAACACACAGAGGAACATGAACGTGCCAAAAGCGACAGAGACTTTATCTTTAACAAAAGAAAGAAATTATTTTAAACCATTTAATTATCCATGGGCATATGATGCATGGCTTAAACACGAGCAATCACATTGGTTGCATACAGAAGTACCAATGTTAGAAGACGTGAAAGATTGGAAAAGTAAATTAACACCATCTCAAAAGAGTTTTCTTACAAATATTTTTAGATTTTTTACACAAGGGGATATTGATGTAGCAGGTGGTTATGTGATGAACTATCTTCCATATTTTCCACAACCAGAAGTAAGAATGATGATGTGTGGATTCGCAGCACGTGAAGCTTTACATATAGCAGCATATTCTCATTTAATTGAAACATTAGGTTTGCCAGAAGCAACTTATAATGAGTTTAATAATTACAAAGAAATGGCAGCAAAACATAATTACTTTGTTGACTTAGCATCTAAATCTACAAGCAAAGCAAGTATTGCTACAAGTATAGCAGCATTCTCAGCATTTACAGAGGGTATGCAATTGTTTTCATCTTTTATTATGTTGTTAAATTTTCCAAGACATGGTTTGATGAAAGGTATGGGACAAATTGTCACTTGGTCGATAGTAGATGAAACACAACATTGTGAGAGTATGATAAGATTATTCCGTACATATATAGAAGAGAATAATGAAATATGGAATGATTCTCTTAAAAAGAAAATATATGATATCGCTGAAAAGATGGTAGAGTTAGAAGATAACTTTATTGATCTTGCTTTCTCAATGGGCGATATGCAAAATTTAAAAAAAGAAGAGGTGAAAGAATATATTCGTTATATTTGTGATCGTAGACTCATATCAATGGGATTACGAGGTATTAATAAAAGAAAAACAAACCCACTTCCTTGGGTAGAGGACATGATAAATGCTCCAATACATGGAAACTTTTTTGAAAATCGTATTACTGATTATGCAAAAGGATCTCTAAAAGGTAATTGGGGTGATGTTTGGGGTGCTAAAAAATAATGAAAACGCAAACAGTTAAATTTCATTGTATGTCTTGTGAAACAGAGGGTAAAATTTCATTTACTACTCAAGATGATACATTGTCTAAAGCAGATGTTGCTTATTGTCCAATGTGCGCACATGATATAGCTGAAAATAATAACGATAATGAGTTTGAAGATCAAGATCAAGAACAAGATGAATAAATATAAGTATGACACAATGGTTATACGAAAACAAAGAGTTCATTAATCCTTCAAAATATTTCGGATTTATATATTCTATTACAAATCTTTTAAATAATAAAGTTTATATAGGAAGAAAATACTTTACTTCTGCTAAAACTAAACAGCCACTTAAAGGAAGAGTTAATAAAAGACGTTCAAGAATAGAAAGTGATTGGAAAGAATATTGGGGATCTTCATCTACCTTTTTAAAAGAAATAGAAGAAATAGGAAAACAAAATTTTAAAAGAGAAATACTTCGACTTTGTAAAACAAGAGGAGAAGTTAATTATTGGGAAGTAAAGTATATGTTTGAATTTGATGTATTAAACGCAAAACTTCCTAATGGTGAAAACAAATATTATAATGAAAATATTATGATGAAATTTACAAGAAATAATATAGGAAAATGATTCCTTTAAAAACTTTTAGATTTCTAGTAGTAATTAACAATAAAACTCCAGGAATTATAGTCGAACAACGTGCCATGAACGTGACTGATGCTACAAGAGCAGTACAAGCACAATATGGTAAAGATAGCAAAGTTGTATTTTATGGTTTTGGAAACGAAGGAAAGTAATAAATGAAAACCTTATTATTAATTAACGCATTATTTCTATCTACTATCGCAGCATTTTATGCGATTACTGGGTTAATAGCAATATTTGCAACAGCTGTAATACCAATAGCAATTATGGGTACAGCTTTAGAAACAGCAAAATTAGTAATTGCATCTTGGTTATACAGAAGATGGAATGATATAACAAAAGTAATGAGATATTATTTTAGTGTATCATTAGTTGTACTTATGTTCTTAACGAGTATGGGTATTTTTGGCTTTTTAAGTAAAGCACATTTAGATCAAGCAGTACCATCAGGTGAAGTATCTTCTAAAGTTTATATATTAGATGATAAAATTAAATATCAAAGAGATATAGTTTCAAGAAACCAAAAAACTATTAAACAATTAGATGATTTAGTTGAACAAAGTATCGGTCGTACTAATGATGAAAAAGGTATTAATGCTGCGACTGAATTAAGACGCAAACAAGAGGGACAAAGAAATAAATTAGTTGCTGAAATAGAAAAAGCACAAAATACAATTAATAATTTAAATAATGAAAGAGCACCAATTGCTGGACAATTAAGAAAGATCGAAGCAGAAGTTGGTCCGATTAAATATATTGCTGCTTTAATATATGGTGATAAGATAGATGAAAATCTACTTGAGAAAGCTGTAAGATTTGTAATTATTATTATTGTATTGGTATTTGACCCATTAGCAGTTATGATGTTAATTGCTTGGAACAGAGAAATAGCATTTACAAGCGGAGTAAAACCACAAGATCCAACTCCAACAACACCATTAACAATATTACCAACTATTAAACCATTAACAGAAGTAAAAGAAATAGTTAAAGATATAAAAACTGAGATAAAATCTAAATTAAAAGAAACTTTAAATAAAGTAAAAGAAAAAATAACTGATGGTAATTCATATTTGGAACGTAAGCGAAAAGAAAGAGCAAACGATTTATCAAATATAAATACAAATAAGACACCTACTGCGTTTTATGAAATTGATAACGTAGATGTGTATGAAAGAAAATCAGATATAAAAGAAACAATAACAAGACCATTAGATGGAAGACCAGAAGAACCTAAAAATTCTGTGATTCCTAAGAAAGAATAATTATGAATAATGACGAAATTAAATCTTTATGGCGACCAGCGATTGCTTGGCTGTATATTGCTATTTGTTTTGTTGACTTTATGGTATTCCCTATTTTATGGAATGTGGCACAAATATCATTTTTAAAAACAATAGTGATTACTGCATGGACACCATTAACACTACAAGGTGGTGGATTATTTCATATTTCAATGGGAGCAATATTAGGTGTGACTGCTTATGGGCGAACACAAGAAAAACTTAATGGTTCATCAATTACAACAACAGTAATGCAACCACCAGCAGCAAAACCACCTGTACCAAATTTTCCAGTTCGTGATTAATATGACTGAAAAAAACTAAACAAACAACTTAAAGATAAATTATGGCAAAACGTGCAGCAAATTATGGATCAAATACTAAGAGAGAATCACAACCAAAACGTACAAGTATTGGAAATGGATTTCATAGTAGTTCTATGATGAATAAGCATAAGCGAAGATCGTTTAAAGCTTATCGTGGTCAAGGTAGACCCTAATAATAAAGGAGTACAGAATGAAAAAGTTAATTGATAGAATAAAAAAACTATTTAAAAGATGCGTTTGTAAAAAATAAATTATTTTTATATTATGAATAATGTTATGAAATATGTGATTACAGGACACAAATCTGGTATAGGTAAATCTATATTTGATTATTACGCAAAACAATCTGATACATATTGTATAGGTTATGACAAATCGCATCATTTAGATTTAAATGATCCAAAAGTGCATTCAGACTTTATAGGAAATTGTAAAGATGCTTCAGTAATAGTATTGAACGCACACACTGGACAACAACATACATCTTTAGAGAATCTTTACAATCTCTATAAACAACAATCAAAACATATAATCGTAATGGGTTCAATGGTAAGTAAATTATGGAAGACTCCACAAGAAGTTCCTCAAGGATTTGAAAACTATTGGTCACAAAAGAAATTACTTGATAAATCAATAGAAGAATTATATAATCCAAACATCCCTTTTAAAATTAGTATTATTCGTCCAGCTTGGGTTGATACTCAACTCGCAAAAGAATATTCAGGAAAAAAATTAACAATAGAATCGGTTTTAAATTCAGTAAGATTTATAATTGAGAATAAAGACGCACACATAACAAATATGGAATTACAATGTACGAATTAAGAAATAGTGCTGATGGTGAATTACCTAAAATTGTCACAAAAACATATGGTCATTGGGTTGAAATGTCTGATGGTAAGAAATACTTAGATATACAATCTGGTAATAGTGCTTTCACACTTGGTTATGGAAATAAAGAAGTAATACAAGCAATGGCTGATAAGATAAACTCAGTTGCATTCATAAGAGGTAATACTGGTGAGTCTGATGTAGATACTCAAGAGATGGTTCATTTTGTTTTATCTGAATCAAGAATGTCAGTTATGTCTTGGGCTATTGCTGGAACTTCAGCAGTAGAGTGTGCTATTATGATGAGTGATACATATTGGAAAACTGTAAATCCTAAAAAGAATTTAATTGTATCTTGTACTCCAGGATATCATGGCACAAGTTATCTAACAAGAGCAATGGCAAGTCCATATACAGTTGATTTTCCATCAGATAGATTAAGATGCATCCGAGCACCTAAATGGAAAACAATAGAAGAACGTGAATTAGAAGAAGAAAGAGCATTAGCAGAATTACAAAAAAGATTTAGTAAATTTGGTGACTCAAGCAATGTTGGTGCTTTTATAGTAGAAACTTGTCCTTGGATGGATGGAATACTTCCTTATAGTAAAAGATGGTGGGAGGGTGTTAGACATCTTTGTACAGAATATAATGTAAATCTTATTACAGATGATGTAGCAGTTTGTTGGGGTAAATCACTATCATATTTTGGATATTCAACAGCAGGGTATAATATTCAACCAGATATTATTGCTTGTGGTAAATCATTATCAGCAGGATATGCACCAATTGGATTTGCAGCAGGTAATGCTCGTATTGGTGAAGTTCTTTCAACGCAAGAATGGGGATGGGGGCATACTTGGCAACCTTATATGGCTGGTATAGGTGCAATGAAAAAAGTAAAACAAATTATTCAAGATAATGGTTTATTTCATAGAGCGAAACAAACAGTCATACGTTTAGATGAAATTGCGAAAGATTTATTTAATCAAGGATATTTAAAAAGTTATAGACAACAAGGATTGTTTTTAGAATTAGATTGTAAGAATCCAACTATTGGAGTAATGGGAAAGCTTGTACGTGCTGGTATGCTTTCAACTACTCAACAAAATGATTCAGTAAGAATTATAGCAAATTTAATAGCAGATGATGAGTATTTTAACGAATTAAAGACTAGATTAAATGACTTTTTTACTAAAATATAACCATTTACATACAAGTATTTTTAATATATAATATACTTATGATTATAGTATCAAATCATATTAATATGTCGCATACTGATCCATTTAAAATTGATATGATTGAAAACGATTTAGAAGCTAATAAAATGTCAAAGAACATAGTTCCTTTGTTCGGAAGCATATTTGATATTGAGAAAAAAGGTGCCAAATATTCTCTTGTGAATAAAAACTGGAACAATCGTATTCATGGCAAAGTAATTAATTATGATCGAACATCTCCTAATTCTATCTTTTTTGAAATTCAAACAAAATACGTTCCACCAATTTCTTTTTTTGATTATCTAGTTGAATCAAAAAGATATTCAATTGAAGCAACTTATGGTACTGAAAAAACAAACTATGAAGACTTTAATGAGTTTGGTTTTGTTGGTGCTTATGATAATGGCGATGATGAGTGTTGGGAAACTACACCACATAATTTAAAAGATGATTTAATACCACCACATTTATTAGTTTTATATAATATAGTATGAGAAAATCTGTAATAGTTAAATCTGCAATCGGTAGAATATATCATGTCGAAGAAAATGATACTTTTTATGGCTCAAGATTAAAGAGCAGTGGATATCAAATAAACAATTTAAGATATTTTAGAACATTGACACCAAACGCAAGAACAATTATTGATGTTGGTGGGCATTTAGGAACTAACACAATTGAATATGCTACTTGGGCTAAAGATATAAAGACTTTTGAACCTACATCATATTTAAGAAAATGGTTATTAGAAAATATCGAATTGAATAAAAATAATAAAACTAATGGTAAAGGCTGGTTTAAATTATCTAAATCAACTTATGCTCCTATTTTAATGACAGGTAATATAGAAGTATTTCCTTATGCATTAAGCGATACAGAGGGAGAAGAAACATTAAATACAGTCACTCGTGCTTCTGGTCACAATCATATAGAATTAAACTTTAATGGAAAGAAATTAACAAAAAAAGGTTGGGTTAAAAAACCTGAAAGTAAATCTACAAGAACCATTCAAGAAAAAATACAAACAAAAACATTAGATAGTTTTAATTTTAAAGATGTAGATGGAATTAAAATAGACGTAGAAGGATTAGAATTTCAAGTTATTAAAGGTGCTGTTAATACAATTAAAAAGTATCGTCCAGTGATTCAAACTGAAATTCAAATAGGAATGTGTAGACGTGCTGGATATGAAGCTAATGAATTATGCTCATATTTAACAGATATGGATTATGTACAAACACTTTCTGATGGGACAATTATAAACCCATCAAATGTTTTTAGTGAAGTCAAAGCTAAAATAGATAGATTTTGGATACCAAAAGAAAAATTAAAAAAATGATATTAATTGATTATTCACAAGTAGCAATCGCAAATATACTTTCTTTTAAACAAGATGTTCAAAAAGGAAGACCAATGGAAGAAGTATCTAACATCATTCGTCATGCGATACTCTCTACTATTAAATATTATAAGAAGAAATTTTCAGCAGATTATGGTGATTTAGTTATATGTGCTGATGGTAAAGACGTTTGGAGAAAAGTAGAATTTCCTTTATATAAAGCACATCGTAAGAAAGATAGAGAAGCAGATCCAGTTGATTGGAAACTTATTTTTGAAACTATGTCTGATGTAAGACAAGATTTAGTTAAATATTTTCCTTATAAAGTATTACATATCAATCATGCTGAAGCAGACGATGTAATTGCTACACTAGTGAAAGAAAGACCTTTAGAAAAACATATGATTGTTTCTTCTGATAAAGATTTTAAACAATTACAAAAATTTGGAAACGTTGAACAATATTCGCCATTACTTAAAAAACAAGTTAATAAATCATCAGTAAGAGAAGCTGAGCAATATATAATAGAACATATAGTAAGAGGTGACTCTGGAGATGGTGTTCCAAATGTACTTTCACCTGATGATATCTTTAACAAAGATGAAAGACAAAAACCAATTACTAAAAAAATATTAAATAATTTCTTAGAAAAAGGTTTCAATGCTTGTGAAAACGATGAGCAGAAGAAAAACTATTTAAGAAACCAAAAACTAGTATGTCTTGACTCTATACCTAAAAATATAGTAGATGATATACTAAATGCTTACAATAACATAAAACCAACAGGAGATAAAATGACAGTATACAACTATTTAATTGAAAAACGTTGTAGTCTATTACTCCAAGAAATAGAGGAGTTTTAAAACATGGGAAGACGTGTTTATGAAATATTAGAAGAACTAAATAATGATATAACTGCCATTGTTAAATACAAGAATAATGCTCAGTTAAAATTAGTTTTACAAAACAACTTTGATAGCAATTTAAAATGGGATTTGCCAGAAACAAGTCCACCATTTAAGTCTGCAATTGAGCCACAAGATATGGCTCCATCAAATCTTACTTTAGAAGTAAGAAAGTTTTATATCTTTAGAAGAAAAGATTTAAAACCTGCTCAAAGAGAATCATTGTTTATTCAAATGTTAGAAAGACTAGACGCAAAAGAACAAAAGATTCTTCTTGCGTTAAAAAATCAAGAATTAACATCTTTATATCCAAATATTACGAAAGAATCTGTTTCAACATACATCAATGCTTAAAATAGGCAATATAATAGAAAAAATATCTAATCGTTCATTCCCAGCTGAAATAAGAATTTGGGATGATGAAAAATTAGTCACAGTGCATCGTTCAACTGAAACTGCACAATTGGTCACAACAGAATTTACTTCTTTTAATAATGGTACTTGGGAAAATGAAGAATTTAAAATATCATATCCTAAAGTAGATAGAACTAAAAAAATAGAGACATTAGTTAGACTTAAAAAGAAGTAGAAATTATATTATGTCAAGTGAAAAAAACATCGTAGGAATACGTCATAAGTTCGCTACACTGCGAAATCAAACTATCCATATAGATATCAATGGCTTTCAATTAAAAACTACAATTGACAAAGTTGATGAACTTTTCGAATATAATGTAATACGTTATTGTGTTAATTCTGTATTGTATCAACTTGATAGAGCAAGACAAGATGCGATTGATTATAATATGACAGAGCAAATGGGGTTTCCTTGTAAATTTAATAACACAGCAAACATACCAGCAGAAATGTCTGGTCACAGTGAACCACAAAAAGTTTCGATTGTTATATTAGTTGATGAAGAAGTGCAAGGTACATTACCAGATTATTGCGTAAAAGGAATGACTGGAACATCATGGGATATACATTCAAACCCAGAAGCACCAGAATTCTTAGATTATATCAATTATGTGACTGGAACTATTGATAAACCAGAAGCCGAAATAATATCAATACACTAAGTCATTGAAATATAATGCTTTTTTATTTTTTATAAGTATTTACTTAATTACTCAAATATAGTAAAATATACCTATAAACAAATAATGAAAAGGAGTATATTATGGGACAAGTGAAAAATTGGTTAATGCAAATGGAAGATGATACATTTATATTATCTAGAGAAGAGTTTGTTAAAAAACATGGTGAAAGACAAGCTAAGAGTATCTTTGATAAATTACAAGACCCAGAGTTTGATTTAACTGACGCACAACAAGCAATGGCTGAAGTTGCTTTAGATTTAGAAATAGCAGCAGAAGAGGGTAGATAATATGTTTCCTCTTAGAGAACCACTTCCTTATGCAACATTTGGTATAGCTGACTACAAATATTCACCACATAGAATTACTTTATTAAAAGTTGTTAATTCAGTTTGGCAAGATTATTTGAGTGGTAAAATATGTGATGTGTTTGATACAGAAGATGGTATTTTTGAAACAATGGCACAACCAAATACTGTAAGTGCTGAATTTACAAATAGAATTAAAGCATTCGAAGATGCTGATGATATCTTTAATGATATAAATTATTTAGAAATTAAAGATGATTTAGAAACATTTGTAGATGAAAACAATATAAGTCATAGTCACTAATATGCTTAATACATTTTTATTAATTGTTCTAATTTGGGGGATTTACTCTCATGTACAAGTGCAAAGACGTATAGAACTTCACTTAGAAGAAATAAAATATAATCTAAGAGAAAGAATGAGAAAATGAAAGAAGTCACTATCATTAGAAATAGAAAATCTAAAACTTTTATTTTTAACAAAAATACTTTCTTAAAATTCTTAGATGAAAAAGAATATTTTAGATCTGAAGAGTTAGCAAAACAAGTAGTAAAAGAAGTTTGGGCATTAGAAAAAGGTGAAAGTTTTAAAACGATGGGATATATGTTCACAACAGAAAATTATATAAATGATTAAAGAATTAGTAATACCAAAACAAACACATTATTGTGCTGATGCCTATGCATCATCAATTGATAAAACAACAATAAATTTTATCAAAGAGTATATGTTTTTAAAACTTAAATTTAAAGCAGAAGTGAAATATAATGAGCAAAAAGATATTACTTTTGTCGAAATAGATCAAATTGATGGCGATTATACAAATGTCATTATGTTAAAAGGTAATCCACAAGTAGATAATATTAAAGATTGGTTGATAAACAAATGGTAAATAATAACGTAATTTTAATAGAAGAATATAAAAAGAAACTAGACCAGCAAGAAAAACTTATTGCAGAGCAATCTTTTAAAATAAATGATTTAAAAGATGTGATTGATCGTATGCACGAAGATATGGAAAATTTAACAAGAACTATAAAAAAAATGACATACTTAGATCCTGTTGATAGTATGTCATTCAAAGATGACGAAAAGGACTAATATAATGAAAAGAAAAATTAAAAAAACATCTAAAAAATGGATATTGGATGGTTTCTATTTTGATGGTAAAGATCACTTTGATTTATATAAAGATCATAGTGGTAATGTAAAACGTGTTAAACAAAAGAAAAAATTAAAAGTTTGTTAATGCAAAAAGAACCAGTTAAATGGTATGATCGCTCGGCTGATTTTAGAAGACTTTCAGATGTTGAAATGGGTGAATGCTTACGCAAATTAAAAATTTCTAAATTACATGTTAATATTCAAGACGATATGTATATGTGTCTTGCTAATTTAAGAGATTTAGGTTCTATTTCATCATTTAATAATGAATTAAAAGAAAACTTCTTTGTTTATTGTAAAGAAGTTGGCATAGATATTGAAAACTATAAAAGATCAGATGAAAAAAGAGTTATGACTGCTTCTTTTGCTAGTATAATATGGGATAAAATAGTTAAATTAATAAATGCTAATGAAGCAGATTCTTCTAAAAGAGTTAAGGGTATAAAGAAACTAGTTCTCTTTCGTTTATTACAAAAAGAATTACCAGATCTTGATAAGAAACATATTCATAAGAATGTAAAGAATAATATTAAATTAGGTGCTTTAGAATATCATCAACAATCAAAATCAAGTAAGTTAATTCGTAAAGGACAATACTGGAACACATATGTTAAAGTCAATAAGTAATTTTAGTTGGGAAGAATTTTCAACACGTAATAATTTATATTTTCGTGTTGCTTATTATATTTTTGTACATGTATTAGCATTACTGGCATTTAAATATGCTACATTAACTACATTCTTTACATTTATATTATTCTGGTGGTTTGGTGCTTGGGCTGTATCAGGATATACTCATAGAACACTATCACATAAATCTATTATAGTTAAGAATAAATATTTAGAACATTTAAGTAATATATTTGCTATATACGCAGGGATTGGTACACCTTTAGGATGGGCAGCATTACATCGTATGCATCACACTCATCTTGATACTGAGTTAGATCCACATAGCCCACATAGAATAGGGTTTTGGAGATCTTATTTACATTTATGGGATTGGCGTAAAGAAGATGTGCCATTAAAATATACAGCAGGATTATTTCGTAATCGTATTGCTGTTTATTATCATAATCGTGCTTTACCTACTTTATTATTATTCTGGTTTGGTTTATTCTTTATATCAGAATTTTTAAAAGTGAATCTAGGAATATTAGGTGGCTTAGAAGTTTGTATTGGTGCAGCATTAGCTGTAGTTGCAGGATTACATGGTATGGGTGTGACAAATGCAGTAAGTCATAGTCACGAAATACCTAAACAAGTTGTGTCTCTTGATCCAATCGCAGGAGCATTCGTTAATTGGGGCGAAGGAAATCATGAATATCATCACGCAAAGCCAATGAATTATAGTTTTGGCGATGGTATATCAGATCCTATCGCAAGAACTGCCGAATTATTCGAAACATTAAAATTAGTTCAAATTAACAGAACGAGTGAATTAAATGGATAAAACATTATATAAAACTGGTATATTTTTTGCTACAATAACAATTATAGCATTTTTTTTAATTTCGTGTACAACTACTCCAACGGAAACTACTAAACCAATGGAAAAAGTTATAGATAAATTAAAAATTATAATCATACCAACACCATAATCTATTTTATTCACTCGTAGTTCAATTGGATAGAATACCAGTCTACGAAACTGGGGGTTGCAAGTTCGAGTCTTGCCGAGTGAGCCAAATGATAACTAAATATATTATATGAATTTTGTTGTAAATTTACCACATATACAATGCTGGATTAAAAAAGAGTTTCTCTATGACTTTAAAAAAGGTTTCGGAGAATATGTTCCATGCACTTGGGTGACTCTTAAATCTATTCCACGTAGAGCATTCTACATTGAGAGTTATTTACCAGAGTATGGAGCACTCTATGATAAACTTCCTATAAGTGCTTATGTGTGGAAAACTGATATTGATTTAGATAAACAACTTCCTTTAGATTTTTTACAACTATGGGATGGTTTTAGTTATCATATTACATTAATTGAAAAACAATACCTACAACATTCTCGTGTTGAGGTTATATTAAGAGATGGTTCACGTATGGGTGGCGAATATCTATTCACAATAGATAGTGCTCATGCTGATCCAAATATTCCAAACGTCACCGAGTCAGAAGTTCCTACAGAACACAAATCACACAATATTGGTAAATTAGATAATGGGCAATGGTTTGCTCAACCGAATAATCGTATGCTTTTCTTTGAATCAAGTGCAAATAAAGCTAAAGGTTTAAATGTGCCTGATTTTAAAGTAAGTTCAAAATATTACCATTGTGAACAGAATCCAAAATGGGTATTCGGAGATTCCGATGAATACTTTTATCCATCATATGAAGTCAACAAGAAACCTACGAAAAATGATAATTAATCATAAAGCATTAGATTCTAAACTTTGTCCTTTACCATTAACTGCAGAGGGTATGCAGTGGATGGAAAATGATAATACATATGAAAAACAAACTAAATTATGGGTGCCAATTAAATATCATAATCCTGATTTTTTAAAATGGACTATGAATATAGGATTAAGTATTACAGACATAGAATTATTTTGTAATCCAGCAAACCATTCAATGCCTGTGCATCTAGATGGAAATGAATTACATGATGAATTTAAATTAAATTATGCATTCAATCCAAGAGGAAATAGTTTAATGAATTGGTTTAAACCAAAACCTAACACAATTGGCAAACGTGAGGGTGTTAGATATAAAAATAAAGATGAGAGAAATATTGATACAGCAGATTTATATTGGTATCCTGAAGAAGTTGATTTAATTGAAAGTCATGATGTTGAAGTTTCAATTGTTCAAGTAGGACAACCACATAACGTGACAACTACTCAACATTCTAGAAAATGTTTGTCTTGTGTATTTGATAAGAGACTTGTAAATGGTTATACTACAAACGAAGATATTATATTAAAAGAAGATTTACACATAATTGCAAAAAGAAGAGATGAAGCTGTTGGTAAAAAAATACTTCAAGATATTGTTCCTATGTGGGAAGCAATAGATTTATTTAAAAAATATATTATATGAGTCAAGGAACAATTATAGAGACTGCAGCAAATACAGTTTATTGTGATGGCTACGATTCTAGTATAGATGACGATACTCATCCAAGAGTATTTTATACATTAAAAGAATATAAAGATGGTGAAACAAAAGCTGTTTGTTTTTACTGTGGTACAATTTTTAAAAAAATATGAAAAACATTTATTGCGCAAATTTAAAATTACCAATCAATGATGTAATGATAAATAAAGATTGGTTAAATCAAATGCCAAACAAAGGACATTTTCCTATACCAGAAAAAGAAGTTAATCCTAAATTGCTAGATTTTTTTGAAAGTAAAGGAATGTATTTAAAAAATGCTGATGTATTTTGTTCTCCTCCAGGATTTTATTTACAAATACATATTGATGGAACAGATTTAGGAACAAACTCATGTGCGATCAATTGGCAATATTGTGCTGAAAAAGGATCTTATATGCAATGGTGGAATCCAAAACCTGAATTTGCAAATAAAGATATTATAGAGCCAGAAAGCTTTAGCGAAAATAGTTATAAAATAGAAACAACACCATATGCTTATGCTTGGACTCCTGAAGAATGTGATTTAGTTCACACTTCTGAAATAGGGTTTCCGTCATTAGTTAATATAGGTGTGCCACACTCGATGAAAAACGAAACAAAAGTCAATCGTTATGCAATTAGTCTTACTTGGAGACGTTATAATGGTTCAACAGTAGAATGGGATTATGTATATGAGAAATTACAGTCATACGTTGTGGCGTGAATTAAATCTGCCAATATCACCGATTAAAAAGGATTATGTATTTCCTAAAGAATCAGATCAAGATATAGCAGCAAAATATACAGACCATTATCATGAAAGACATTTAATTAATCAAGATTTAATTGATTGGGCTAAGTCTATAGATCTTGGTGTACTTCGTATTGAAAGGTTTTCATCTAAGCCAGACTATCGAATGTATGTTCACACTGATAATGATGATTGGATAGATGATTTAGTTAAAATTATTTGGTGTTATTGTCCTACTGACGATCATACGATGAATTGGTATGATGTAAAAGATACAACTTACTATGATGTTGAAACAAATAACGATTCTGGTCCTACGATGCACTTTCCAGACTTTAATATTGATAAGTTAATTACGAGTACTACTATTAAGAGTAATCCTATATTGGCTAATACTGGGCGACCACACAATATTCAGAATGGAAAAAGTTATAGACATGTAGTTTGTGCTTGGTTTCACGACTTAAAATCGAATGAAAAAATTACAGTTGATGGAAATATTTACCCAAAACCTCTTCAATGGGACGTTGCAGTGTCAAGAATGAGCAACATTATTTTATAAATAGAATTAAGATTTAAATTATGAAACCAGTATATGTAGTTGGATATGGAATGATCGACAGTCTTGGGAATAACCCAAAAGATTGTTTTGATAAGATGTTAGATAATAAAGATTATTCTTCTGATATACCTGAATTGAAAGCAGAGAACGCAAAAGTTTTTCGTGGTGCTATATTCAATCCTAACGATTGCATTATACCAAAAGAATTTGACATTAAGATGCTTCGTTCAATGACGAATGCACAAAAGATGATGCTTCATGCAGTTGATGCAGCATTAAAAATGTCAAACCTACCCCATCATTATGATGTTGCAACTCTTCTTTCAACAGTTTCAAACGATACTGAATTTTTAGATGAGTTGTATTTACTTACAAAGAATCATAAAAGAGTAAATCCTAGAAAATCAGCAAATCGTATTCCAGACATGGGATGTTCGCATATTTCATCTCATTATAAATTTATGGGATTAAGTGCAGCAACATTCGCAAGTTGTTCTACTGGTCTTGTGACGATTGATTATGGAATGCGATTAGTTGATGAATATGAGTATGTAATTGTCGGAGGATCTGACGCAGGTTGCTTTCCGATGGCAATTAAATATTTTAATACATTAGGTGCTGTAGGAAATTACAGTATGCCTTTTGATAATGATCGTACAGGATTTTTAATGGGTGATGGTTGTGGTGTTTTAATATTACAATCAGAAGCAATGGTTAAAAAGTACGGAAGTAAGGTATTCGCTAAGTTATATCCTTGTGGTATGGCGAGCGATGCTTTAGATATGACAAGCCCAGCCAATGATGGTAGAGGTGCTCGTATAAGTATGTCTAAAGCAACAAAAGATATTGGAGAAATAGATTTTGTATGTGCGCATGCAACATCTACACCAGTTGGTGATCCAATAGAATACGAGACTGTAGTTAGTTTCTTGGGAGAAAAACCTATTTGGGCACCGAAGTCAAAAATAGGACATACCCTTGCAGCTGCTGGAGTGTTAGAGTGTATATATGCGATTCTTTCAATGCAAAGAGGAATCATACCACATATACAAAATTTAAAAAGTGCTTCTTGTGACACTAAAAATATTTTAGTTCGCGAGAATTTAAATACTAACAAAAAAGTTTTGCGAACATTAAATAACTCATTCGGATTTGGGGGAAAATGTATGTCGCAAGTAATAGAGGTAAATAAAGAATGACAACAATAATACTTTTATCAATCGGTGTTATAATCGGTTGGACTTATAAGCCAGCATTTGCTGATAATTTTATAAACAAATCTAAAGAAATTTTAAGTGGTGTTTTAACTTACTTAAAAGCTCTTGTCAAAAAAGGAGACAATAAGTAAAAATGGCACAAGTAGAAACAAACACAAAAACGGAATTGACAAATTCCAAGGAGATTCCCCAACGTCAAACATCTTGGGGTTATCATTTAATTATTGATGCAGCAGGTTGTACTAAAAACTTTCAAGACCCAGTGGTTTTGAAAACTTTTTTAAACGACCTTTTAGTTCGCATCGACATGAACGCATGGGGTGAGCCATGGATAACTCACTTTGCTGAAAAACCAGAGATCGCTGGATGGACAGTAATACAAGCATTGACTACAAGTTCATTAACAATACACTTTTTAGATAATAATGGTGATTGTTATTTTGATTTGTTCTCATGCAAAACTTTTGATATTGAAATGGTGAAAACTATGATAAAAGAATATTTTGATCCTGTTTCAATGAAGGATCAATATCTTGTTAGACAAGCATAATATAACACCAAAAGAAGCATTACAAGAGTGGTTGGCGAGACTTAAAATACCTCGCCAAGCACTTGATGGTCATTCTATATGTCCATTTAGTAAAGGAATCAGTGTACCTACACCTGAAGATTTAAACATCGATAACTCTTTTCGCCCTCCTGCATTATGGGAGATTAAAAAAATTAAAATTTATAACATAATCAATCCAAATATTACACCAGCTGAATTAGATGAATGGTGTGATTATTATATAAACAAATATGAAAATTATATGTTTATAGCAGACCATAAAGACAGAGATACACACATTAATGGAATTAAAACAAATAATGGCTATTTTAACTTTATGTTAGTTCAAAGTTTGCCTGAATTAAATGAAGCACGTAGAAATTTATTAAAAACAACCAACTATTATAGTTTCTGGGATCCTGAATATTTAAAAGATACTTGGAATAATAGTTTTGACAAAGAAGAATAATTATGAGTGTGTGGACAGATTATGATCCGTTGAAAGAAATTATTATAGGAAGTATTCCTACACCTGAATACTTTTCAAACTTCCTAAAACCAGACATCTTAGAGGTACTTACACCCATTATAAAAGAAACACATGAAGACTTAAACAAGTTTGCTAATATATGTACTTCTTTAGGAGTAAAAGTGTATAGACCAAAGGTGTTAGACTTTCGTGAACCACTTAGACTTCCAGGATTTAAAATTAAGAATCCAATATCACCTTTAGTACCAAGAGATAGTTATCTTGTTTATGGTAATACAATTTATTCTTCATATACTAGTATGGCTGATAGATGGCTAGAGTCATTATCATTCTACGATATCTTTATGGAAAAGTTTGTAGAAGGATATAATTGGTTATCAACACCAGTACCACAATTGAAAGACTTTAGACCTGACACTCAATGGTACACGCATGGTGGTGATCGTTATGGAGTAGAATTAAAAGATAAAATATTATGGCATTGTGCTACTATGTATAAATGTGGTGATAGCTTAATTATTAATTCTTCGGGTCCAGGAACTAAATTAGGATATGATTGGATGCAACGTAATATGCCTGATACTAAATTTATAAAGAATTCAAATAAGCCACATAAAGGATGGGGACATATAGATCAATTTTTCTTTCAAACAGATGATAATACAGTATTTTGTACTAATAAAAATTATGTTCCAGATGTGTTCCTAAATAATAGTAAGTTCAAAGTACATGAATTTGGTCACTTAATTAAAGATGTAGATATGAAACAATATGAACATCGTCTAGCACAAACAGATGGTAAATATAGTATTGAATGGATTGATGAGTGGATAGATGAATGGAGAGGTTTCGCACAAGAAGTAGCATTTGATAGTAATGTAGTTGTAGTTGATAGCAAAAATATAATTGTCACTAATGAACAACCAGCATTATCAAATTGGTTTAAAGAATTTGGTATAACACTACATCCTGTTAATTTAAGACATGGTGGTTTTTGGGATGGTGGTGTTCACTGTTTATCGCTTGATATTAAAAGAGATGGAGAGAAAAGAAATATCGTATGAGAAAAATTTATAACTGGATTAATCCAACCTATTATGTAGATTATGATAAATTAAAGGATGTAATAGTTCCTTTGATGCAAGAAGATTTACGTGAATGGATGATTAATAATCCTATCGAAACAAGCACTGAATGTGCTTATGCTCCACCAGATGAAGTAGAAGAAAAAATATTATCAAAAAAAGAAGAGTTGAAGGCACATAAAAATCGTTCAATTGCTTATAAAGAAATCCTTACAGATGAAGCTGAAAGAAAACATTACAATGATTGGCGTTCTATTGATTTTCTTTATGAGTGTAAATGGAATAAAGAAGTTTTTAAAAGATCTTGGCAATTAATGTCTGAATGTAAAGGTATTAAACAAATCTTTATTAATTTTATAAAACCAAATGGAATTATAACACCACATTTAGATACTTCTACTTGGGAAAAGATAGAAGAAGATTGGGGTTTGCCACTTTATTCATTAGAGGGTGGGAGTATTATTGCTACATTATTTACAGGTATGAAAAACAGAGAAGAAAAGACTGTTGGAATGAAAGTAAATGGTGTTTATAAGTTTCCATTAGCAGGAGAATTAGTTTGTTTTGATGGAAGATGGAATGAACATCAAATGTGGAATAACACAAACGAGTGGAGAATTACAGCAGTAATAGATATTGATAGACAATACTTTACTCAAGTGTTAGAGGATGTTGATGAAGAAAAGAAAGAAATAAGCAGACCAAAAGATAGTCTTACGATAGCAGAAAATGCAACAATTAAATTTCAAAAGTCTTTTAGTAAAGAAGAAGTAGAACGTTATTTCAGTTATCAAATAAATGATAAATTAGAGTTTTTAAAAGATAATATACTTTGGACTACTGATAAACTCGGAAATAAAATATATGCAGATCATGCAGATGAGAATACAGTGACAACTTTTTTAAATTTAAACTTATCAAAAATAGATATGTATTTTAAAAATTATAAGGAATATTATGTACATAGCACCTAATTCGTATATTAATTATGTTGAATTATTAGATCATTATCCTAAACTAGTTGAGGATATGAATGAGTGGCTTAATACACATACACCAGAAAGAGATTCGATTGCTGTATATTCTGATGCTCCTGCAAATAAGTTTTTGTCTACTACAACAAACTTTGTAGAAAGCTGGACAACTGAAGAAGAAAAGCAACATCGTCATGATTGGAAATCTATTCCTGTGTTTTTTGAAAAAGCATGGAACACAAAAGACTTTCCTAGATTTTCAGAATTTGGTAAAGATTTAAAAGGATTAAGACAATGTCTTATTAATTTTATTGCTCCACGTGGTAAAATTACAATACATAAAGATCACGATAATTGGGGTAAGATGACAGAAGATTGGGGATTTAAGTGTGAAGGATATTCATTAGTTGCTACTTTAAAAACAGGAATGAAAAAAGCTACGGATAAAACAGTAGGAACATGTATTAGAGATATTAAAACTGGAAATGATACTTGGAGTTATGCATTGGCAAATGAATTTGTTTGTTTTGATGGATTAAATTATAACCATGCAATTACTAACAATACAGATGAATGGAGAATTTCAGCAGTGTTTGATATTGATAAAGAAAAATTTGATCCTAGTTTCGTTAAAACCGATAAACAAGTTTGTGATTATTATGTGGATTGATGTAAGAAGATATAAAGATTATAAAAAATTATTTGATTATCAAAATATTTTAAATCTAGATATAAAAAATTGGTTAAGAAACAATGATCCTATAAAGAATACAGAACCAGTTTATGAAGAAAGAGCAAGTAGTCAAGAGTCATATGGGAAACTTAATCCTGATGGTACTATAACTTCTATCAGTTCGAATTTTAGTGAACCACCAGCAGATCCTACAAAGAATCCAGAAGAATACGCACACAGAAAAGATTGGAGATGCGTAGGTGGGTTTTATGAACGTAGATGGAACACAAAAATAATAAAAGAATCATTAAAAGCTTTAACTATGTTAAGTGGTTTAAAACAATTAAATATAAATTTTCTTTGTCCCTTTGGTAAAATAACTTCTCATTTAGACGATGGTGGGTGGAAAAAAATATCAGAAGATTGGGGTAAAGAAACTTACGGATACAGCATAGTACAAACAATTCAATCAGGTATGACCGATTCATCATCAGAGTTAGTTGGCATGCGTGTAAATGATGTTAATAAATATCCACTAGTTGGAGAATTAGTTTGCTTTGATGGTATAACAGGATTACATAGCATGTGGAATAATACAAATATATGGCGTATTACTGCTGTGTATGATATAGATATAAACGCATTTAATAAATATAGTATATGTGGATAGACGCAACAAAATATAAACATTACGAAGTTCTTAAAACAAGTTTAATTCCTGCATTGGAGTTAGACTACAATAGATTCATTCGTAAATTTAATATTACAGAAACAGGTGTAAATGTATTTCGATTTGAATATCCTAATCGAGAAGACGATCATGCTGATGATTGGTGGGCTATACCACTTATTCAAGGAGGTGAAGCAGTACCACCTTTAAGAAATCCATGGCAACATGCAACAGCAAGTTTAAAAGAAATTCCTGGAGTATTTCAATCAATCGTAAATTTTATAAAACCAAATGGTGGATTGCCAATGCATCATGACTTTGGTAGTTGGCAAAGAATAGAAGAAGCATTAGGTTATCCAGTAAAAGGATATACAATAGCTATTGGTATTGATATGCCATCAAACGATCCGAATATTTGTGGTATGGAATTTGAAAATGATACTTTTCCAAGAACTTATGGAAATAAGGAAATAGTAGCATTTAATGGACGTGACTTTATGCATAAAGTATGGAATAAAACAGGAAATTGGCGTGTTTCTTGTGTAATTGATACTGATATAAAGGATTGGAACAATTAAATCCCTTTACATACAATAAAAAATATAGTATAATATAATCTATGTGGCTTGGAAATCCTACATCTTATTCAAATTATAGTGCTTTAAGTGCTATGATGATTGCTTTAATGAGCGACTATGCTGAATGGCGTGGTAAAAGAACATTCGAGGATACAGTGAATGCTGATGATCGTTATTCTATGCCTATTAATAATAGAGGTGGGTTTAAAGCATTACCACTAATTGATGCTCGTAAAATAAACGAACAATTAGAAGACAGATATCTTTGGAAACGCACTACTACTCAATTTTATAATATTCCTGGAGCAATAGATTTGTGTGTCAATATGATACGTCCAGGAAAAATGTTGCCAGTACATCACGATGGTTATGTTTGGGATTGGATACGTCAAAGTATGGGCGACCCTACACTTGAAGGATATACTGTAAGTTTTGGTATTGATATACCTGAACCTGAAAAACAAGCATTATTATTTGATAATGAAAAGAAAATTTGGAAGACAGGTGAGTTTGTAGCATTTAATGGACATGACATTCAACACAGTTTAAAAAATGAAGCAACAAACCCAGAGCATTGGCGAGTGACGGCTGTAATGGAAATTGATAAAAAATATTTTAATTTATGAGTTTAGATAACGATCAATTACAACAAGAAATTTACGATGATATATTTAAGAATGCTATGGATCTTATAGTTAAACATTCAAACAATTCAGAAGTTAATCAATTAGTTTCAAGTACGATGCTCGCAATAGCTATTCGTTTTTATAAATCAGCTCTAACTGATTTAGATTTTCAAAAATTTTTAAATTCAATTGCAGAGGTTGGACAACAAGCAAGACCATTTGGTGTTGCTGAAATATTACCAAAAAGAAAATTGAATTAACTAAATAGGTGTGCTTTTAACGAAGGAGGTTATTATGACTCTTTTTGTTTATGAAGTAATAGTACTTATTTTATCTGTTATTATGTTAGGAGTGTCCATTTATTATATGTTTAAAATTGAAAAAAATAAAAAATAATTATTATTTTATACTATGAATATCTTTTACTTAGATAAAAATCCTAAAATTTGTGCGACAATGCACTGCGATAAGCATGTAGTCAAAATGATTATAGAGTATGCGCAGTTATTGTCAACTGCGCACCGAGTTCTTGACGGAACATCAAACAACGTCCTTACTAAATCAAAACGCAAATACACTACTTGGGTTCATCCAACTCCATTAATGGAATCTACATTGTATAAATCTACTATGAAGAACCACCCATCAGCTATATGGGTGCGTCAGAGTATAACACATTATGAATATTTAAAAGAATTATGGAAAGATTTATCAGATGAATATACTCATCGTTATGGTAAGATACACAGCACTTATACTAAATTAAAAGATGTATTAAAATTAAACCCAATCAACATACCTAATATTCCATTCAAAGATCCACCACCAGCAATGAGTCATTTTCCATTATGTATTGTACCGAATAATAGTCTTTACTCTTATTATAATTATTATATAGTGGCAAAGAATTATTTTGCTAAATGGACTAATCGACCAATACCTGAATGGTACTCAACAGGATTATCAACAAAGAAATTATATGCCTAATTATACATTTGAAAATAAAAAAACTAAAAAAGAATTTTCATTAACAATGAAAATGGATGAACTTGAATCATATTTAAAATCAAATCCAGATGTTCAACAAATATTTAATACATTTCCTGGAATTGCTGCACCATGGAATGTTGGAGGTGTGACTGGAAAAGCTACAAATGCTAAAAAAGGTTTTAAAGAGGTATTAAATAGAATACACAAACGTACTCCTGGAAGTCGTTTAAATAAAACAACGGACATGTAAGGATAAAAAATGAGTATATTTACAGAAGAAAGATTAGGAAAAGCATTATATTTAACAGATGCAAATACATTAACCAATTGGCATAATGCCTTACTCGATTCATTACCAGAAGATATGATTGAGAATCCGAGTCGTATTGCTGGTTTCTTAGCACAAACATCACACGAGTCTGGTAAATATAAATTTTTAACAGAAAATTTAAATTATTCTGATAAAGGTTTATTAAAAACATTCCCAAAATACTTTAATGAGAGTAATGTAATGGAGTATGCTCGTAAGCCAGAAGCAATCGCAAATAGAGTTTATGCGAATCGTATGGGAAATGGTGATGAAGCATCAGGTGATGGTTGGAGATATTGTGGAAGAGGACTTATACAATTAACAGGTAAGAATAACTATCAAGCATTTGCGAATAGTGAACAAATGAATATAGAAGAAGTTCCTGATTATTTAATTACATATGTTGGTGCTGTAAGATCTGCTCTTTGGTTTTGGAATAAAAATAATTTAAATGACACAGCTGATGCTGGAGATTTACTAATGATGACAAAGAAAATAAATGGAGGAACACATGGACTTGCAGAAAGAACTTTTGAATACACAAGAATCCTTGAAATATATTCAGCCTAGCAAAAGGTTCACTCATCTTTCAATTGAGTTTCCTAAGTTAGAAAGAATAGATTCTGCTGGGAGTAGAGTTTATAAAACACCTACAGGAAATTTATATCCTTCAGTGACAAGCATCACATCATTACAAAATAGATCAAGTATTGTTGAATGGAGAACCAGAGTAGGAAATACTGAAGCAAATCGTATATCAAGACAAGCATCATCACGTGGTACTTTAATTCATAAATGGTCTGAAAAGTATTTACTTAATGATGGATTCGAATATAATACAGAAGATTTGGTAGAATCAACTTTGTCTCAAGATTTTACTAACTTTATGCCAGTGTTAAATGAAATTGATAATATAATGGCACTTGAAACACCTTTATATTCTCATGAATTACAATGTGCTGGTACAGTTGATTGTATAGCTACATTTAAGAATAAAGTTTCTTTAATTGATTTTAAAACAGCATCAAGACCAAAAGAAAAGAAATGGATTCAAAACTACTTTATGCAAGCATCAGCATACGCACATATGTTTAAAGAATTAAAAGGACAACCTATACAACAAACTGTATTATTGTTTTTAGTAGATGGTGGTGAAACACAAATATTCACTGAGAATCCAAATAGTCATCTTGAGATGTTTAGATTTTATAGAGAACAATATAGAAAAGAAAATGAATTGGCAGTCGAATAAAGGATTCGTCGCAAAAGAGTATAAAGCATTTGGTGAAAATGCATGGGGTCAAAAAGTATTTGTAATTAAGTATAAGGGATTTTCTAATGTCACAGTAGAGAATGATTTTAACCAATGGATAAAAGAAGTAGATGACCTCGCAATTGAAAAGAAAACAAAATAAAACATTTAAATCTCCTTTTTTAAGTGGAAGTGATATGAAACATGTACGAACTAAAAGAAATAAGTCCAGCAGAAAATCTTAAGAGAGTTATTAAGACTGATGGATATTGGGTACATTACGAGAATCGTACTAACTTAGAAGTACAGTCTGGTAATTGTTCGTTTACATTAGGTTATAATCATAAAGAATTAAAGAGTCTATTACCAACGAATGAGATTGATTTTCTTCGTGGTAATAGTGGTGAGTCCGCAGAGCCTGTTGATCGTTTAAGTGAAACACTAACAAAAGAAGCTGGTATGGATGGCATCGCCTATGCTGTATCTGGTTCAGATGGTAATGAGTGTGCTTTTTATATTAATGATTTATATTGGACTAATAAAGGTGAACCGAATCGAAGATATATAATTTCAATACCACCTTGTTATCATGGAACTACAGTTGTTTGTCGAAGTGCAAATAATGATATCGTAGAGAAAAGACAGAGTCGTTTTGTACCGATACGTGGAAGAACTTGGTACACAACAGAAGATAGTATTGCGAACGAAACAAATGTACTCGAACAAATAATCGAAACATTTAAGAGTCGTAATGATATTGGTGCTATTTTAATTGAGAGTTATCCATGGAATAAAACAATTGCTCCATGGAGTCATAACTTCTATCAACTACTACGTGCAACTGCTACGTTATATGGTGCAAATTTAATCGTAGATGATATTGCAGGTTATGGTGGTAAGATAGGAACACTCTTTACTCATACAGCTTATAATATTAAACCTGACATAGTGACAATTGGTAAAGCACTTACGAATGGACTAATACCATTATCAGCTTGTTTAATTAATGATAAAGTATTGAAACAAGTAAAGACTACATTTAATTGGGGGCATACTTGGCAACCGAATATGTATGGTGTGCGAGTAGCGAATCGTTGTATAGAGTTAATCAAAGAACGAATGGCATACTCGAAAGTAATCGAAAAGAATTTAAACGATATAGGTGATCGTTTAATCAGTAAAGGACTCGTGAGAAACGTAATTGGGAATGGAGTATGGAAGTCTTTTGTACCAGAACCAAATCCAATACCAATCTCGTTAGCTGAGATTGATAAAGCAGGAATGTCAGCAACAACGAACGAGAATACAATTAAGACAATTATACCACTAATTGCTGATGATATATACTTTGAAGAATTAGAAAAGCGATTAGAGGTTTGCTTTACAAATATAAAAGAACAAAGAACACAAGGACTATTGATATGAACGATAAACAATCTGCAGAAAAAACTGCATATTTTCAATCAGAGGATAAAATACCTGATTGGTATATGAATTATGCTGAAGGAACACCAGCATTTGCTGAATACTTTAAACTTCAACTTCTTAAATTTGAACAGTTTGAAGATCAATCACTTTTAAACACTGTTGCTCTTACAGTTGCAACTGTAAATAATTCAAAAGATCTAATGCATGATATAAGTCAAACGATGTTTGATAGAGATTTCGTGTATAGTCGAGATATGGTAATGGGAGCAATCGCTGAGTGTTTAAATGACTATGCTTTAATCGATAAGAATTATGTACTCGGACAAGATACCGATGAAGCGAGAGTTCGAATGACTGTTGCAATATTAAGAGGTATGCCTAAATCGTTATTCCTTGATTGGAACGAAACAAGAACAGAAGAAGAGCATAAAATACGTGCGATTATTGGTATAGTTGACGTTATAAGCAAAATCATCTAAACCACTCTCAAAACACGTTAAAATAGGTTTAAACCCTATTCTATAATGAGAGTGAACTATTCTAAACCATTGATTTATATAGCTTATTTTATACTACCTTTGGTTTAAAAAGCTTTACTTTTAAGAATTTTTAAGGTATAATATACCTAAATAACATATAAGATTTGTTCTTATTCTTCTTCCCAAGAAGTTTAAGAGCGTGAACTATATTGATGAAAAAAATATGAAGACATATAATCGAAGCTTTCGAAACACAAGAGACTTCAAGTCAAATGACAGAAGAAATAGATTTGACTCGCCGAAGAAAACTTATTCAACACCTCATTACGAGCGTCCAAAAGAAACTGGTCGTGAAGTATTGGTTGAGAATGATAATATTGAAAAGGCAATCCGAAGACTTAAAAAGAAAGTTGATCGCGAGGGTTTGATCCGTGAGATAAGAGATCGAGCCACTTATAGCAAACCATCAGAGAAACGTAAGATTGCAGCACAGAACGCAAGAGATCGTTGGCTGAAATACAAGCGTGACCGAGATCGTTTGATTTAAAATAAAACCTAATATAATCTAATTCGAAAGGAAAAGAATATATGAAAAGTTTGAATTTAAAGGATGTGGGTAGGCGATTGCGTATCGCTATATTCCTCCTAATCCTATTACCATTTCTAATTATTCCAAGCATCACTACTTCAGCAGACGAAGAGTCACCTGAGTTTATTTGCTTAGTTGAGAACATTTACTTTGAGAGTAAAGGTGAATCAATGCGAGGAAAGATCGCTGTTGGAGTTGTCACTCTAAATCGTGTCAAAGACCCAAGATATCCGAGTACAATCTGCGAGGTTGTAAAGCAGGGTCCAGTAAGAGAATCTTGGAAAACAAGACAAGATCCCAATCTTACAGCCGACCAACGTTTATACAATCCAATCCGTCATCGTTGCCAATTCTCTTGGTGGTGTGATGGATATAAAGAACGGATTAAGTATGATGAAAACTGGATCGATTCAGTGAAAGCAGCAAAATCTGCTCTGACTGGTAAGTACGATGATCTAGTGGATGGAGCAACACATTACCATGCTGTCTATGTGACACCTGAATGGGCGAATCGTTTAAGATTCATCGTTCAGATTGATAATCATAAATTCTATGAATACCCAAAAACTTCCAAAGTCGCAAGTCTATTCTAAATCCAAAGGCACTCATTCTTCTCAACCGAGTGCCTTTGCAATCCTCGCGTCTCTCTCTCCTATATACTTAAATCTAACCAGAGCGTCGTCGTTTTTATGAAAAGAACTGCAATCTGCTCAATCTGCGGAATTACTGCATACGTTCCATTCTCTAAATCATTACTCGCACTCTTACAATTTAACTGTAATTCGAAGCATGCTGAGAGATTCGGAGTCTGTGAAATTAAGCTACTAAAGTCTAGAACGAAGAGAAGAGTTTCGGGCACCTAGTTCATTGGTAGAACACGTGGTCGACATCCACGGGGTGGCAGGTTCGATTCCTGCGGTGCCCACCATGCCCTAATAGCTCAATTGGTAGAGCAACTGATTTGTAATCAGTAGGTTGGGAGTTCAAGTCTCTCTTAGGGCACCAAATTCTTGGAAACGGATGATTTGGTGTTAAAAAGCAAGGAAATACGATGCTGAACCTCACGAACGACACACAGCGACATTCTCCTCGCATTCCTTCGCGCAGACCCAGACACTGCCACACTCTCCCCTTCGAAACACTAGATCTAGTGGGTACTCTTTTCGTTCTCTCTAAAACCATGTAAATAAATTCAGTTTTCGCCTTAATTTCGCCTTAATTGTAGGGTATAATATTCGTATGAAAACAAATAAAAAGGAAATAAGTATGACTGATACGTTTTGGAAACTAACTTACCTTGATGGTGAAATTGAATATACTGAATTCGCTCCCTATTCGAATAAGTCTTATTATGAGTATGAGCGTCTTGAAAGTGTTGGAAATCCTGTGATTCGATTTGAATTAGTTCGTGCTGATAAATCGAATAATGATTTAAGATTTGTGAGTGTTGCTTAATGAAAAACTTTATAAATGAATCTTGGGTTGCTGTACTGGTATTGATATTGTTAATTGCTGCTGGTTATGGTGCAATGCATTTAATTCTATACTTCGGAGGATACTAATGAAAAAAAAAGGTTATACAGCAGCATATGTTGTAAATGCAAAATCAATGAATGAATGGGTGGAAAAATCATTGGCGAATGGAAAAAACTTCGATTCAATGTGGCTTGACTTCGAAACATGGTTAATGCAAAACCATTCTTCGAATGTGTCGGATCTATCCTGGAATGCATATGTTGAACGAAGTAAAGAATATAATACTGAAAGATTGAAAGGAGAAAAAGAATGATTAAAACTGCATTATATTTAAATAAAGAGAATATGCATAAATCAGTGTATAAATTCACTGGTAAATATGAACTCGTAGTGGAACAGGAAATACTCGCTTCGAGTAAAGACGAAGCATTCGAACTGTATTTAAAAGAGGGTGGATTAAACTACTCGAGAATAACATCGGATTTGACAGAAAACTCTCCGAGAATCGAAACTACTTATATTGATGCGATGACTCCAGAGATGGATATTAAGTATGTCGGAACTGTGGTGGCTTCGAGAGATGATGAAGACGAAGTGGAACTCGAGAATGCGTTAGGAGGATATAGTGGCTAAGACTTACAAATTAAATTCTGGGCGAAGAAAAACACTCCGTGCGCATATACCAAATTTGAGTGAGAAGAGAGAGATTGCAATTACTCAGATCTCGGCACTCTTAAGAGAAGATTCGAATATGAGTAAAGAGCAGAGTATTGAATTTGCGACTCGAGTATTGAATAGCTATTTGGCAGCGAATATGCAATCACCCAGTGGAAGAGTACACTAATGAAAAAACGATCTAAAATAACGTTAAAAGAAATAGAGAGTCTATTACCATTGCGAAACGACTCCAACTGTGGAATCATAATGTGTGGATTGGATGAGAATGAAGAGATGGAACTCGAGAGAGAAATATTAAAAAAATATCCAAATCTAATGACTCCATCTTCGAATAAAAGTAAGAAAGGAACAGTACACTAATGAATAAAAAAGTGGTAATCTCATTTCTGGATGAGTCAGGCGAGAATCGAGTGTTTAATGATTGGGCTTCTGCCGAGGAGTATTTAAAGACAGTAATCGCATTAAATCGTGAATTTGTCTCAATCCAAGCTTCGTTAATTGTGAATACACGAAAAAAGGTATAAAAAACAATGACTTATTTTGCACGATTTTGCTTTACTTATTGTGTAAAATAGACTATAATAGAGGGTATAAACAACTAAAATATATAAAATGAACTATCTTGAAGAAATAAAAGAACTAAAAAAAAGAAAACTAAATAATGGTGAAATCGCAGAACACTTAGGTATCACAAAGAGCCAAGTGCGTAAGTTATTGAATGATGAATACGAAGAATTAAGTGATTCATCTTATACTGATGCTGATTGCTCATATAGCTATTCGAATGACGATTCGGAGATTGGTGATATAATCAGTACAATGCGAGGACAATCATACTAACCTTATAAGGAAAATACAATGTCAACATTAAAAAGATACGAGTTTATTTGCAAAGGCAAAAGATCTCACTTTCTCGACGCGACTAGCGAAGATGCAGCAAGATCATTCTTTGCAGAGAATCGTTTTACATCAGGAATGGAAATTATTGATGTAATCGAAGTACCAATGCCAACTCCACTCGATACTTCTGGAATCAATATGAAACTTGAAGGATTTGAGAGAACGAATACAGAGATTAAACCAACGTCGCAAGAGATTGCAGCATTGGCAGCTTCTGGAGAAAAAATAGGATACTAATTTTATAATTTATATTATTATGCCATTGATGCCGATATATTATAATACAACGAATCTAAACCCTCGTATGCGAAAATCTAAGAATAAAAAACTTCGAAACGCAAACCTTGAGCATGAAGAATGGCTCAAATCACGAGGGTTGCATTCGTCACAATTGTCAAATCACTCAGAAGAATATAAGCTTGAATTGAGTCGAAAAGAACCTTATACTACCAATCACAATATTACTGGGAATACAAATCGAGTTTCTGAGAACGTTTATACAGGGACGTTGATTAAAGGAATCGCAACGATGCATAAGAGCAATGCAGTTCCAATCATTAACGAAGAACAAGCAGTCGAAATATCAAAAATGAGAAGAGGATAACATGATCGAAACATACATATTATTCGGAGCAGCAATATTCGGTATTGGTTGGCTTCTAGGCAATTATACGAAAGACAAAGAGAAAGCAGACTATACAATGTTTATTATTGATTCATTGATACAGAATCGCTTTCTTCGAACACATCCGATTGAGATACTCCCAAGAGTATTCGTGAAACATATTATTCGTTGGGATACACCAAAGGAACACCTGAAAAACCCAGTGAAATTGGAAGAATTTCATTTTCCAAAGAACTTTACAAACAATTCAAAATAGTATATAATATATCATTATGAAATCATTGACACCTGAATACTTAAGAAATCTACAGAATAATATAACGAGAATGAGTAATGAAGACAAGAAACGATTATCGAGTAAGAGAAGAATTGAGATAATCGGTTATTGTAATCTAAAGAAAAGACAGATTGATTCCTGGATCTCTTCATTACTGCATCTCGATAGTCGTATTGCAACGAGTGAGTCGACGAGTCTACAATCTTCAATTACTTCTCCAAATACTCCAATGTGGAAACTCTATAATACATTGACTTCAATTTCGAATGATTTAGCAACTGAGATTGATTCCTATACTTATTGGAATTCAGCGAGTAATGAGCGAATACTCATTGGATCGAATAATTTAAGTAATCGAATTGAGAATCGTGTATTCACTAAAGGAAAAAACAATCCCTATTATTCATATATTGAAGCGATAATCGAGATCGCCGAAGAAGAAGGAATCGAACTAAGTAATATAAAGAATTCATTGAGTAAGTCTATACTTCAGAAGATTGAAGCAATCGGCTATTCGAGAAAAGAATTAAAAGGCAGTACTGCTACATTGCCATTTTAAACGATATTTTCATAGAAGAAATTCTATGGAAATCAAATCCGACTTTTGAACGTTTTGGTCGGGAACCCTAAAACGTATCATTACATTATAACAAAGGAGACAATTATGTTTAAACATTTAATTACGTTTCTAACTGCATTACTCTTCACAGTATCAGTTTCTGCACAAACACCAGCACCTAAAAAGGAAGAGCCAAAAGCTCCAGCTGCAGTATGCGTAGAAAAAGATAAGAATGGTAAAGCAATCATTGACGCAAAGACAAATAAACCTGTCGTGTGTCCAAAGAAAGACGAAAAGAAGAAGTAATTCTTCTCTCTGTCGCTGTATTGGGCGAGTGTAAATTCGCCCTTTACTTACACGAAAAAATAGAGTATAATTGACTCTATAAGTGTGAAATCTATATTATATTGAAGTAAAGAATCTATATTATTATACAACGCATATAACGCATATAAAAAAGGAGAACCACATGGTGGATCTAAATGCTCTTCGTAAAGAGAGCCTAAATGACTTTACGAAAATTAATCAAGAGTTCGATCGAATTAATAAAGGATCGAGCGCAAAATCAGACTCTTCTGAAGACACTCGTTTTTGGAAACTCGAACCAGATAAACTGGGCAATGCAACAGCAGTCATTCGTTTTCTTCCACGTAGCAATGGTGATGAACTTCCATGGGTGAGATTATTTTCACATGGTTTTCAGGGACCATCTGGTAAATGGTATATAGAGAACAGCCGAACAACATTGAATGAAAAAGATCCTGTCGGAGAATTGAATTCTAAGTTGTGGGCGAGTAATCTTGAGAGTAATCGAGAGATTGCGAGAAAGCAAAAGAGACGTATGCATTACATCGCGAATGTCTATATTATCAGTGATCCGAAGAATCCAGCAAACGAAGGAACAGTGAAACTGTTTAAGTTTGGAAAGAAGATCTTTGATAAGATTATGGAAAAGGCGAAACCTACATTTGCTGATGAGAAACCAATGAATGTATTTGATGTATTCGCTGGTGCTGACTTTAGATTGCGTATGCGTAAAGTCGATGGTTATGCAAACTACGATCAGAGTAGTTTTCTTGAACCAAATGCATTCTTGAGTAGTGATGAGAAGAGATTAACAGAAGTGTTAGCAAAAGCTCATCCATTGGCTCCTTTCATTGCACCGACACAGTTTAAGTCATATGAAGATTTAAATCGTCGACTGAATGAGGTACTTGAAACTCTTCCAGAATCTAAATCATCTGGAACAATTGCAAAACCAAAAACAGCTGAGAATACAACTTTGACTTCGGCGAAAAAAGAAGAAGAGGATGTATTAAGCTATTTTCAAGGAATAGCAAATGACCTTGAATCATAAGAATACAAATAAATCGAATCTGTCGTATTATTTGCTTCTGATTAGCTGGACAACTACAATACTTGTGGGAGTTTGGGCTTGGAATGTAAATAGTAAGTATGATCGAGCGAAGTTTATATTACGTGAGTATTTCGATCGAGAGATTGCGAAGAGTAAAGTATTGCAATTATTCGAGCCGAATATTCATAATCGAGTACTGAATAATCTATTCGAAGAGTGGTTAAGGAATAAGAATAGTAATGTTCTAAACTCGAACATTAAATAAACGTATAAGTTTAATTTCTAATCCCTTTACTTCCAAGAAGTGGGGGGTTAGAATAAACACCTGTAGAGGTTTCAAGGAATATAGAATTGAAAATTTATGATAGAAATAATTATAGGAATTAGTTTGGCACTTGCGATTGCTGTAATTGTAATGTATAACTTTCCGATTTAAATAGAACGAAATACTCGAATCTCACCATCCTCAATTACACGATAAGCTTCAAAGGTAATTGCAGAATATTCACGACTTAATTTTAAAAAAGCTTTTAAATTCTCTCGATCATCATCAAAGAATCTTACTTTCGAGAAAGACTTTGTATTCAAATACTTACGAATAATCATTGCTTTTCTCGCAGCACCTGATCCACTCTCTATATTCCCTGCACGTTCAACTCGAACACTATCAATATCAAAGCCATATTTACGGAAAGTTTTAAGGAATACATTCTTACTATCAAAATCAGTTCTTGCAGTTAATATAATTACACGTGAGTTTTCGTATTTCTTTGCTGATGCTAATATCAATTTGGCACGTCGCATCATTCTTCCGATCGGTTGAGATTCTTTATAGAACTTCGCTGCATCTTTAAATTCAGTATAATCAAACATTTCATTCGCTCCTAAACGATAGGAAGCATATTCTGCAGTCGTTAATGTACGGATTGTTTCTTTTGTGATTGAATTGCGAACTCGAATAGTTGCTGTTGTACGAAAGAGTGTATCATCAATATCGAATATTGTTAGCCAACCATTCGCATACTCGTCATGAGTCTTTACATAATTACTAAACGTTTGAACCATAGAGAGAACCTACATATTTCGAAAGAGTATTCTCATCGTTTCGAACATTTCTTGACGTCATTAAATTACTCTCTTTTGGAGCATTTACTGTTGAACTTGGTGCATTAATAATTACATTTGAACTCGCAGCACTCTTTGCATTCTCAGTGTCAGCTGAAGAAGCCATTATTTGATTGCCAACATCGCTCGGTGATCCAGGAGTAAGTGAACCAGAGTATTTGGCAGATGCTTCAATATCAGTAATTGTTTGTTGCTGACGAATTTTTCTTAATTGATCTGGAGATACTCCTTTATCTTTTGCTACAGAAGCAACACTTTCATTCGCAGTATACATTTTTTCTAACTCATTTTTATATAATGTTTCGAATGCTTGTCTAAATTTAGGATCATCATTACCAAGAATATTCTCTACTTGATTTCTATTTACAGTTAATCCATTTATTTGTGCTTCATCAAACACAGCTTGAATTTGTTTTAACTTAGGATGCCCTTCGACAACTGCTTTTGCTTCTTCTTTTGTCATTTTTTGTTTTGGAAGAGAAACTGATTCACCAGTCACTGATTTATTAATCACTGGTGAAATTGGAATTACTGGAACTTTACTTGGTGTCCCATCAGAACCAAGTGTTCGATCAGAATTTAATCCTGGAACATTCTTTGGAGCTGGAGAAATAACATTGTTTGATTTCTCTGGACCCACTGTATTCTCAATCGGTGTACTCACATTTGATTTACGGAAAGGATAAAAAGGACCAATCGCAACTCCTAAAACTTTAAACTCTGGAATCCCTATATTATTTAAAAAACCTGAAAGCATTGTACCAAGACGTGAGGGTAATTCAGATATGTAATCGGCAATCTTACTGAAGAATGATTTAATTCCATTTACAATTATATCCCCAAGATTGTCAGGTAAATCTAAACCGAATAAATTCGCAACCCAATCAACTACACCAAATACAAAATTCAATGCACCTTTATAAAATCCTTCTACGAATGCACCTACGATATCAAAGAAACCACCACCTGATTTAAACATTGCGAATGCATCTTTAATTCCACGAACGAATCCTGCAATCGCAACTGTAATTCCTCCAATAATAGCTGCAGCAAGTCCTCCAGGAATCCCTGCTAAGAATCCAAAGAATCCCATAATTATTCTTAAAAAACCTTTTCCAAGAAATGGAAGTACTCCTTTAAAAATAAATCTAGAAGCAGCAGCAATACCTGTGAAAAGAGCACCAAATAATTTAGAAATTAACATTGCACCATAAAAACCAAGCATAGTGCCAAAAGATGAAGTTGAATCTGGTTTATTCTCTTCTAATTTTTGACCACTATTATTCGTCACACCCTTAGCGATTACTTCGAGTAAATCTACCATCTTTTGAATGTTTAATTGTGTTTCTCTTGCTGCTTCTTCATTAGCAGGTTTATTTGAATTGTTTTCTACGTTTGAAACAAGAGGTTGTCCTTTAGCATCAACTAATAATGCTTTCGGTTGTCCTTCATTTGCAATAGATTGTTGTACGAGTACGTTTGTAAGTGCCATTTATTTTTGTAATCTTCTTTGTTCTGCTTTTTGTTTTTCTTCTTGTAAATGTTTAATCAACATTTCAACATATATTTCACGTTCAAAAGGTATCTGATTTTCAAGCTCAGTCAAGGAGTATTTATGATATTGCATTAATGCGAAGTTAGTCTTATAATGGTTGACTAACGACTCATGGCTGAGCATTACGAAAAAAAATTAGATAAACCCTCTATCTTTCTTGTATGTTCTTTATTACAAACTTTGCAAGTCCAGATTATTTCTTTACTTAATCTTGGCATAGTTTCAAAAAACTTTTGTATTTTACCAAATTGACTTGTTGTTAAGTTATTAACAAAATCACTTAGTTCTTTTTTACTCTGTTCTTTACTATGATATATTTGTTGTCCATCATATATGTAATCTATACTATCAGTTATAATATCAAAGAAAACTTCTGTATCTAGCTTATTTTGATCTGTTAATTTCAATGTCTTTAATTTTAAAAGTAAATCTAATGATGGGTACTTCATTACAACACCCACATCATTAAATAAAGATATCTTATTCTCATGTCCTTCTGGTGTAATTACAGGAACATTTGTTATATTAATTTTTAATATACTCTTAGCTTCCTTATTATCTTTACACTCTGGTGTATCGCATTTAGCGATTAATTCTACTTCTTCACCAACAGATTTACCACGTAATTGACAAAAAATATATTCTAAATCAAATAATGCTAAATCATTTGTATCGAGTCCGACTACACACTCACCAACAATTGTTTTAAGTGTATTCATCATTGTCTTCTCATCTTCAGATTGAAAAGCAAGTAATAAAGCTTTTTCTTGTTTTACTAGAAATGGTTTATACTTATATTCTTTCTTAGAAGACGGAACAGTTAATGTATAGGTTGGTGTACTACTTATTGGCAAAGCCATATTATTATTCTCCTTCAGTTTCTTTATAATTTTTAATTATCTTATTCAATTCATTTGTAGAACCTATGAATACATTATTGTTCACAGTTTTTGTTTCTGTTTTTTGTATTCTTCCTACATCTGCTTGTTGTTTGTGTAAATCTAATAATTGCTGGTTTACATCAGCAAGTTGTTTTATCATATTACCTACAACTTCAAAGGCTCTTGGATGCTCTGATTGTTTTGCTATCTCGAGTGAATGCTTTAATGCTTCTTCTCCTTTTAAAAGGAGATTGTGAAGATTAGAACGAGAAGTGTTAAAATCAGTAGCAATCTTATTTTCTTTTTCATTTGCTATCTCTCTTGGATTAATTACTTCCAAATTTGTATATGGTTCAGTTGGTTCACTGACCTTTAATTTCTCACTATTAAACACTTCACTTAATTTATCATCTATAATAGACATTTTATATTCCTATAATTAAACTGTTCTAAATGTATTTCCTAACATACCATCTAAAGTTTTTTGACTGAAACGAACACTCGCATCTAGTATTTCAGGAGTTGCTTGTTCATATTGTGGTGCGAATTGATTTGTTCGATTATTACTAATTGAATTACTTAATCCAGTAAATGTATCTTGAAATCCTGCAAAGTCACTAAAGTAATTTGCTGCAACTGGTAAAGAATTTACAATTACACCAGCTGGATCTGTTAATACTTGATTGCCAGCATTTTGTATTCCCTCTAATATAGATTGAATCCATCCTTTATTTGCTTTTGGAGGAGGAGCATATAAACTTGTAGTAAAATACTTATAAGCAAAAGTCACATTAAGTTTTGCAACTTCATTTGATCCTTGTGCTAAATTAATACTCTGTACTGTTTTAGGATATGCTTCATGTAGCTTAACTAAGTATCTTGTATTATTTGCTACATCATTCACAAATAGATGAACTGTACTTACATAGTTATCATAAAATTGTATTGTTCTATCTGTAGTGTTTTGAATTGAATCTTGCCAAGCTTCAAAGAAAGCTTTCACTTTAAACCCTGTATCTATGTAATAATTTGCAGTCACTGGATCGAATACTTTTTCATAAGGCATTTCTCTTGTTTCGCCGAATGTACGAGCAGGAGTTGTAGATATATTTACTCCAGGAATATTAATTGATTCACAATATAAAAATAACTTTCTGTAAAAATCAGCTGCAGCGAATGCTGGGTTTGTTCTTAAAGTCTTTGGTGCATCAACAGTACAACCAAAACGATTCGTTCTACTTAACCCATCTTTTTTAACTTCAGCAATAAATCTTTTTATATCTTGTGGTGATGTTGGTGCTTCTGCTCTTGTTAATCCGAATATATCTAAAATTGACATTAAATTTTTCCTATACTGTCTGCCCAAACGTTTGATTTGTTTACTGTAAATCTTTCAACAGGCAACATCATAACTGTAAACCAATTCTCAGGAGAGACTCTTAACATTGTTGATTGTATGTGGTCATATAAGTATGAGTGCACACATGGTTTTGCTAAAACGAATTTACTTGCTGATCTTATAGTTGCCCAGCTATAACGTATTCGAGTTGTTTCATCATATTTTTTATTATTCGCATACTCTAATAATCTATCTAATAATCTTACTCTCAGTTGATATGGTAGATAATGCATATTCAATCCAGTAAATCCTTTATCAGTAGTTGAGAATGGAAATACTAAAGGAAACATATCATAATATGGTAATTGTTCTTTTAACTTTGCATCGTAAAAGTACATATACAAGTTTCCTGGAACCATTACAGATGATGTACGATTCTTACTGTCTGGTCTTAATAAAGATTGTGGCTGAATACGAGCAGTTCTTAATTTTGCAGTCTCTCTTTGAAACCAATTTAATGACTTCGTTAATATAGTCTTATCTTGACTATATTTGTTGAAAATACCCTGTGCTGTTTGTCTTACTTGAGCCATATTACTATTTATTTACTATTATCTAATCCTAAGTCTTTTTCTGTTAAAATAATGAACTTTTGATTACGATCTAAAGCATACTCTTTTGCAGCTTTCCATTTAGCTGAATTAACTATGAAATTGTGACATTCTTTCAAATACCTACGTGTTTGGCTTCCAGGATATTCAGGTTGAATAGTTTGAGAATATGGTTTGATTTCAACTAAATAAGTCTTAAGAGTATTAGTTTCTTTATCTTTAATAGTGACTGAAAAGTCAACGAAATATCTATGTATTCTTTTATCAATAGGAGAGCGATAGGGTACAATAACTTCCTCACTCTTCCAAGAAACTACTGCTGGATTTTTATCGCACCAAAGAGCGAATCTTGTTTCCCAAGATGAACGTAAATAGATTGATGTAGGGTCGCCTACATACTTCTCAGGGAATATTGGTTTATATCGTCTAGTGTGAAACATAATTAATAAGGACTCAACTATTTATATGTCTATTTTAAACTCAACCACTCCAACAGCTAACTTTGGTGATTATGGCGATTCAGTATATCGCACAAAACAGTACATGTATCCAACTGATTTATTATCAGTAGATCCGAATAAAAATGAGTATGGTGGTCAATACATGTTGATCTATATTAACATCACTTCAGATTCTAAATTCACAAGAGCAGATGATAAAGGTAGTGCTATACCAAACATAAGTAAAAGAGTAGGAAAAGAATTATCAGGATTAAAAGCAGTAGGAAATTTTAAAAAAGAAGGAGCATTGTCAGCAATGATTTTGTCTGGTGCATTAGCAGGTGGTGCTGGTGGATCTTTAGGGGGAGGAGCAGCAGGTTTGCTTGGTGCAGCAGTCGGTGGTGCATTAACAGGAACATTAGGTGCATCATTAGCAGGAAATTTTGATAAGCCAAGAAAAAGATTATTAACAGCGATTGCTTTACATATACCAAATAATATCGCAGTTCAGTATGGTGTCAATTATGGTGAAGCTGATTCTGCTCTTGCTGATTTAGCAATAAGAGGAATTGATGCATCAGCAACTTCTTTACAAGCATTAATTAATTCTCCTGGAGGTGCAGGAAAACAACTACCTAAAGATTCGGCTAACATCGGTGCAGGATTACAAGGAGCAGCACTTAATGTTTTAGGTGATACAGGAAAGATTATAGGAAAACTAGCAGGTGTTGCTACTAATCCAAAAAAAGAACAAATATTTGAAGGAGTACCTTTTAGATCATTCAGTTATACATATGATTTTTATCCTCGTAGTGAAGAAGAATCAGAGAATGTTAAAAGAATACTTGATGAATTAAAATATCATATGCATCCTAATTTTAAAGATGAAGCTGGGTTTCTATTTGAATATCCAGCAGAGTTTGATATATTCTTTATGCATAGAGGACAAGAAAATAAATTTATACACAAGCATAGATCAGCTGTACTAGAATCAATGTCTGTTAATTATTCACCAAATGGTCAATACTCATCATTCCCCAATGGTTCACCAACATCATATCAAGCTACATTGAATTTCAAAGAAGTTTCAATTATTACAAAAGAAGCTTTAGAAGAAATGGGTGAAGTTCGAATACAAGGCACAAACAGTCCTGTAAGAAACTTTGGTGGACAGTCTGACACATTTTAAAGGAGATAACAATGTACTTTAGAAAATTTCCAAAAATATACTATACACTACGAGAAAAAAACGTAGATGTATTCAAAATAGTCACAGACATAACTGCAAATGTTAGAATAAGAAAAGCAGCACTTTCTAATATAACTATATGGGAAAATTATGATATACGTGAAGGAGAAACACCTGAAATTATTGCTGAGAAGTTCTATAAAGATGCTACATTACATTGGGTGATTATGCTGGTAAATAATCGTTATAACATGTATAATGATTTTCCTTTATCATATAGTGAGTTAATGTTATATGTAGATAAAAAATATCCTGGAACACAAAACCAAATTAAAGAATATAGAGTAGATGGATATGTAGTTGATAGTAATGTAATTGGTGCTGTAGGAATTACAAATAAAGAATATGAAGTAGAACAAAATGAAGCTAAAAGAAGAATTAAAATTATAGCACCAGCACTTATTAATACTGTAGTTCAAGAATTAAATGATTTAATGAGTGATGCTAATGGTCAACCTTTAGTGTAAAATTATGAATAAAATATCATACGCAGGTGATGTAGAAACTAAACAGATTGATCTAGTTGGTAAATATTCAACAGTTAGTTTAATTGCACTTTTCAATCAAGTAGAAATTTACGAAGACTTATTCTCTCCTTTTATTACAGGAACTATTACAATTTCAGAATCATTTGATTTAATTAATAATCTCCCATTGATTGGAGAAGAGTTTTTAATTTTAGATATAACAACTCCTGGATTTGAGAAAAGAATTAAAGGAAGATTTTATGTATTTAAGTGTTCTGAAAAAGTAGCAATAAGAGATAAGTTATCAGGATATACTTTACATTTCATTTCAATAGATGCTGTAAACGATTTAAATATTCGTTTAAATAATGCTTGGTCTGGTTTTTGTTCTGATATAGCTTTTCGTTTAATCGCTAAAGATAAATTTGGTGTTCAAACAGAAAAGCTAATTAATATAGAAGATACAATTAATGGTATAAAATTTGTTTGTAATAATTGGTCTCCAGTTAAAGCAATTAATTATGTGGCTGAGAAAAGTGTAAACAAAGATGGAATATCATCTTATTTATTTTTTGAAAATAGAGAAGGATTTAATTTCGTTTCACTTCATACATTATATCAAGGAAACCCTATTCAAGATTTTATATTTGATAATTATGAAAGAACAACAACTAATGTAGGTGATACTATACGTGACGTTGAACAAGATTATAAACGTATTATTACAATGTCTATGCCAAGTGGATTTGATTTCATAGATAGACTTTCTAAAGGTATGTTCACTTCTAATCTTACAAGTTATGATATGGTGACAAAAAGATTTAAAAGACAATATTTTTCTTATCAAGAAGAATTTAATAAAATACCACACTTAAATAAATTTCCATTAAATAGTACAGAAGTTGTTTCTGCTCCAGATAGTCTAGTATATAATAAAATAAAACATACAGCTATGCATAATGGTTTCGATGACGTATCAAATAGTGATAAATTTCTTTTCAGATTATCAGCACTAGCAAATACACAAGGGTTTAAATTAAGAGTTGAAACTCTCGGAAGAACAGATTACACAGTTGGTAAAGTTATTTCATTAAAAACATTTAGAATAGAAACTGTTAATGATAAGTCAAATGATTTAGTAGATCCAACATACACTGGTAAATATTTAATATCAGCAGTTAAACACATTGTAGCTGGAAATAAACATACTTGTACTTTAGAATTAATTAAAGATAGTTTATCACAAGGTATTGGAGAATTAGCATAATGAAAATATTTATTGGTAAAGTTGAAAACAGAAACGATCCTTTAAAACTTGGTAGATGTCAAGTGAGAGTAATGGGTGTTCATGATGAAAACCCTGCTGTACTTCCTACAATAGATTTACCATGGGCTATGCCTATATCGCCAGTGAATTCAGCAGCAAGTGCTGGTATTGGTGTATCACCAACAGGAATAGTTTTAGGAAGTATAGTTCTTATTACATTTACTGATAAAGACGATCAAACACCAGTGATACTTGGTACACTTGCAGGTGTTCCACAAAATCAAAATAATTCTTTAGTTCTTAAACCATCTGATAGAAAAGGAAATATAAACACAGCAGTAAAGATTGGTTCTGATGGTGTTTCAAAACTTGTTTCAGGACAAATAGATTCAAATGTAAATATCATTAATGCTGCTGCTATAAGAAGTGGTGGTGATGTTGAAACGTCAGCACAAGTATCTGAAGATTCTAAAGCTTTATTAAAAGGTGATTTAGAGATAGAAAAAGCAAGACCTCTTTCTACTTTCACTGTATCAAATGATAGTGTAAAAGATATTATAAAAAATACTTCATTCACTGATGTTGCTGTTCCGATTACAGACTCATCTGGTAAAGTAATTAAAACTGTAATTGGATATGGACAAGATACATATCAAGGAAAACCAGTCACAGCTTCTTATCCAGGAAGTATAGATAAAGCAACTGCTGAAACAGAATTTAAAAACTATTTACAAACAGATGTTGCTGACAAACTTACAAGTGTTGTAAGAGCACCAGTCAATCAAGAAATGTTTGATTCATTATTAAGTGTAGCATCAGATATCGGTGTAGAAAATTTCTCTAATTCATCAATCCCGAAATTAATTAATTCATTAGATTATCAAGGAGCAGCAGGTGCTATTCAAGGAATAGCAAATGAAAAGAGTTTTGATAACTTATTAGGTGGTGTCACATCAGCATCTTTAGATAGTTCTATTACAACAGGAAAAGAATTATTTTCTAATTTAACATCAGGAACGGATTTAACTGGAACGATTACAGGTACAGTTCAAAATATATCAGGAAATCTTTTAAACAACTTAGGAGGAACTGCTGAATCTATAACTTCAAATTTAACTAACATAGCAGGTGGCACTTTATCAGGTGTATCAAATGTATTATCAGATTCAGGTATTGGAAACATTTTAAATAGTTCAACTGGTATTTCAAATATATCGAATGTTTTAAACACGACAGACATTGGTGCTACAGTCACAAATGTATTAGGTGGTGTAAGTGGAAATATTTCTTCTGCTATATCAAATATAACGTCAGGTAATGTGACAAATTTACTTGGTGGGTTTGGTGGTTTTAAATTGGGTGGATCAGGAGGAAAACTATTCGGTGGTAAATCATCAACTAAAAAAGCAAGACGATCAGCTGCAGCAAGTAAATTTACTTCTGTTGGTTATCCAAATTTAGGTGGAACATTATTTGATGAAAACACTGCATATGTAAAACCAATTTCTGATAATGGTGAGTTTGGAAATGCTGGTTTGGTTTCAAACCCAGCATCAGGATCTTTTGGTGTCGCTTCAGGATACTTAGAATATGTAAATGAACCAGACACATCTAGATTAGCAAGACATGAAAATATAGACAAAACTTCAGTATATGTAAAAGAATCAGCAAGAGCATTAGGTATTGAAAGATTTAATTATGATACTTGGGATCAATCTGAAATACCTTATAATGCAGAATATCCATTTAATAAAGTTGTTGAAACTGAAAGAGGACATGTATTTGAATTAGATGACACACCAAATGCTGAAAGAATTAATATATTTCATAAACGTGGAAGTTGGATGGAATGGGATCACAATGGTACATTAACTGATCGTGTAGTAGGAGATCGTTATCAATTAAGTGAAAGAAATACTTATGAATTAGTTGGTGGTACAAAAAATTTAACAGTTTATGGTGAATTAAATGCAGTGCTTAAAGCTGGAGCAAAAATAAGAATAGATGGTCCAGGAGAAGTTGTAATCAACAATGATTGTAAAGTCACAGTTGCTGGTGATATGAATTTAAATGTTGGTGGTGAATTTAGATTAGTTGCTGGACAAATACGTATGGAGTCAAAAGGAATGGCTACATTAGGTGCAGCACAAGTTTTAGAATTAGATGGTAGTAAAGTAGAAATAGCTAATGGATTTACTCCATCAGGATTAGCAATCACTACAAATGAAATTATTGATACACAAATGCCAGTTATTCCTGAATTACAAATTAATTCACGTTCAGCAAGAGAGTATTTTGTTTATGAAGTTCCTGATGAAGGAGATGCTCAAACTCATCGTGAACGTCAAATACAACGTGGTTTATATATTCGTAAGAATTTAGATTTAGGTAATGTTTCTGTTAAAACTGTACCAACAGTTAAATCAGAAATTGAAACAGCAGAGCAAAAATGTGAATACATTTATGGGTTATCTAGCTATGAACCAAGCTTACAATTATCTGCTCGTATTCAATTAGGAGCATTAAATCGAAATGGTGGTATTCCTATTATATCACAAATGGGAGTAGATCCAAAACAAATAGTTTGTAATTTAAAAGGAATGGCAACATACCTTATTGAACCAATGAAAGATTTATTCAAAAACGTTTTAATTGTAAATGGATATAGAAACAATCAAATTCAAGCAGGATCTCCTGAAACATCTCAACACTATACAGGTGAAGCTGTTGATATTATATTCTCAAGCTGGAATCGTGCTCAACATTATCAAGCAGCAATAGATTTAGCTTTATCTTTACCTTATGGATTTGATCGTATAGTATTATCGTATGCAGGTAAAAAATCAGTTTGGTTGCATTGTTCATGGAAATATACAGGAAATAGATTCGAAACATTTACTATGAGAGACCATCTAAAAGTATCAGATGGTTTATCTTTAATACCAGAGGTTAAATAAATATGCCATTAGCTGCAACAATTTTAACTCTTTCTTCTGGTCATGGTTGTTTTCCAGCAAGATTACCTGCGGGACCATTTGCTTTAAAAACAACTATACAAGGATTAGCTATTCCTTTAACACTTAATACAATTTATATATCACATACATGTGGTTTAATAACACATGCTGGATCAAGTAGAAGAGTGGTATTAGGATCAAAAAAAGTCTTTATAGAAGGAAAAATGGCAGTTAGATTAGGAGACCCAATAGCCTGTGGTGATTCTGTCGGACCACTTTGTTCACCAAAAGTTAATATAGGATAACTAAATACAATATGCCTACAAATACAAGAACATTTACAGATTTAGATCTTAATTTTACAGCACATCCAGTTAATAAAGATGTAGCTATAAAATATGATGAACAAGCGATTAAACAAAGTGTTCGAAATTTAATACTTACTAAAAATTTTGAAAGACCATTCCATAGTGAAATTGGTAGCCAAGTTCGTGGTTTATTATTTGAGCCAGTCACTGAAATGTCTGTTTCAATTATTAAAAGAAGTATAGTAGATGTAATAAGAAATTACGAACCAAGAGTACAACTAGTTGATGTTTTTGTTAATGTTCGACCTGATGAGAATTACGTAGATATTCGTATTGTATTTAAAATTATTAATACAGCTACACCAATAGAATTAACTTTAACACTTGAAAGAACACGATAATGTCAGAAACAAGTAGAAACATTAAAGTCACTGAATTAGATTTCGATGAAATAAAAAAGAATATAAAGACATATTTAAAAGCACAAAATGCATTTAGCGATTACAATTTTGAAGGATCTGGTCTTTCGATTCTATTAGATGTACTTGCTTATAACACACATTATAATGCTTTGTATTATAATTTAAGTGTTAATGAAATGTTTTTAGATAGTGCTGTAAAACGTTCATCAGTTGTAAGTCTTGCTAAATCATTAGGATATACTCCATCATCAAGTATTGCATCAAGAGCACTTATTGATGTAATTATATCTAATGTATCAGGAAATCCAACCACACTTACTATACCAGCAGGAACTTCATTTAGTTCAAATTTTAGTGGAAGTAATTTTAATTTCTCAACTGATAGTGCATTCACTGTTTCTCGTTCAGTCACAAATACATATTCATTTTTAAATATTCCTATAATTGAAGGAAGACTATTACAAAAAACATATTCAATGGTGACGAATGGAACTTATACAATTCCAAACCTTAAATTAGATTCTTCAACAATTAAAGTGAATGTTCAAGAGGTAGCAGGCTCAGCAGCAAACACAGTATATGCTCTTGCTGATAATTTTGCTACATTAACTCCATCATCACGTGTTTATTTTTTAAAAGAAAACGATGATGGTAATTATGTTATTTCTTTTGGTGATGGTTTATTAGGATTTGCTCCAGCAAATGGTGCAAATATTCTTATAGATTATTTTGTATGCAGTGAATCAGAACCAAATGGCACATCTACTTTCACATATACAGGAAATGCATTCACAAATACAGCTAACGTATCAATTGTGACTAAATCGATTGCAGCAGGTGGTTCTATACCTGAATCAATAGACAGTATAAAATATAATGCTCCTAAATCTTTTACATCTCAAAATCGTGCTGTGACTGCAGAAGATTATAAAACACTTATTCCTAAATTTTATAATAACGTAGATGCTATTTCTGTTTGGGGTGGTGAAGAAAATGATCCACCAATTTATGGAAAAGCATACATTTGTATCAAACCAAAAACAGGAGATACTCTTACATTAAGTACAAAACAAATTATAATTAAAGATATTATAAAAGGAAAGAGTTTGGTGAGTATTATTCCTGAAATAGTAGATCCTGACATATTATACATATCAGTAAATACAAATGTATATTATAATCCTAAATTAACAACTCGTAGTGCTGACACTATAAAGAGCATTGTGTTTGATATAATTAAAAATTATAACACAGGTAATTTAAATAAATTTGATGCTGTATTTCGCGAATCAGCATTATCGACTTTAATTGACACTAGCGAAAGTAGTATTGTATCAAACATTACTAAGATTCAATTAAAGTATCTTTTAACACCACAATTTAATACGAATACAAAATATACATTCTCATTAAATAATCCAATTTATAGACCAACTTCAACACAAAATGCTTCTATTTCTTTATCAACATCAGGATTTAAAATAGCAGGAAGCACAGATACATATTATATCGAAGACAATGCAATCGGTAATTTAAGATTATTTTATCTTACTGCTGCAAACGTTAAAATTTACACACCATCATATATTGGTACAGTAAATTATGCAACTGGTAAAATATCAATTGATAGCATCAATATAACACAAGGTGACACTAATGGTAAAATAACTTTTAGAATAGAGCCTGCTTCTTATGACGTAATATCTGTTAGAAATCAATTAGCATTTATAAGAGAACAAGATATAGAAGTAAATATTATATCTGATAAAATTGCTTCTGGTGAAAGTGTATCAGGAAAAGATTTTATATTCACAAACAGTAGATAAAAACTATGCCAGCTTCAGTAAAAGCAACAGCATCAATAGTAGTTAATAAACAAGTCCCTGAATTTGTAAGGGATGATAATCAAAAGTTTATTGACTTTCTAAAAGCATACTACGAATGGCTTGAAAATTTTTACCCACAACAACATTTAGAAGATATAAGAGATATTGATAACACAGTCAATATGTTTGTTGAATATTTTTCAAGAGAAGTGATGCAGAGTATTCCAAGAGAAGTTATATCAGATAAAAGATTCTTAGCAAAACACATTAAAGATTTATACTCTTCAAAAGGAACAGAAGCTTCATATAAATTTCTTTTTCGTATATTATTTAATGAAGATGCTGAAGTGTATTTTCCTAAAGTTGACATGCTTCGTGTATCAGATGGTAAATGGAGTGAAAGACAATTAATTCGTGTTATTTCTACTACAGGTGATGCTCGTAATTTATTAGGACAATTAATTACTCAAACAAGAATATTCCCAAATGGCGATATAGAAAGAGCAACAGCTCGAGTAGAAAATGTAATTCTTTTTCGTTATCTATCACAAGACATAGCTGAATTAACATTAAGTAAAGATAGTATCATAGGAACATTTAAGCAAACAAATGATATTCAAACATACACTATTACTGGAACATCTTTTGTTGATAACACTTCAATAGTTTGTACTGTATTACCAATCATTCAAGAATTTTCAATTATCAATAATCAAGGTGGAACTTATAGTAATATTGGAGACATAGTTTATTTTTCTTCACCAACAGGAGTTCTTGCTCGTTCAGAAGTAGGAGCAGTTTCTCCTGGATCTGTTTCTGAATTAATTGTAGCAGCAGGTGGTACTGGTTATCAAATAGGTGATGTAATTAGTTTTAATAATACAGGAACTGGTGGACCAGAATTATCACCAACATTAACTGCAACTGGATTTGTTTCAGAAGTTGATAGAGATTCTTTTTTATTAGAAGATGATTCAGGAAAATTACTTTCAGAAGAATTAGGAGATATTGATATTGAGTCTTCAAATTCGGGTGCAATTAAGAGAGCAACTTTACTTTCGGGTGGTGCTTTCTACAGCAAACTTCCTATTTGTTCTTTACCAACTGGATCTGGAAGAGCAAATGGTAAAATATTAGCAGCATCAAACAGTATTGGTAGAATCACAAACATTGTGACTTCTGAGAGTGGATTTGATTACATAAACCCTCCTTATTTTTTTGTACCTCTTTCAGTAGTTATTAAAAATCCATCAGGAAGTTTTCTAACAGGTGAAACTATCGCAAGCTTACCACAATCAATTCGTTTAGAAAGAAATACTGACGATAATTTAATCTTAGAAAATGGTGATAAATTTTTAAATGAGAAACAACAAGTTGCTCAAGCTATATTGGAAAAAATAGATAATGATACACATTTAATTAAATTAAAAGAAGGAACATCTTTTAGTGGATTTTTAAAAGAAGATGATAGTGGTTATGTATTAGATGAAGATGCTGATATATTTGTAAAAGAAGAATCAGGACAATTCCAGCATAATATGAGAATTCAAGGTTTAACTTCTAATACAACTGCAACTATTTGTTCTATATCAAATCCAAATATTCAAGTAAGAGTAAATGCAGTCACTTCTCAAGTTGGTGGATTTAGTTCTTCAGATGGACAAATATCAGAAAGTTCTAAACGTATTCAAGACTCTCTTTATTATCAAGATTTTTCATATGTTGTAAAAGTAGGACAGAGTATTAATCTATATCGTGATGCTGTAAAAAAACTATTACATCCTATTGGTCTGGCATTATTTGGAGAAGTTAAAATTAAAAACAGTATATCCACTCCAATTACTCTTCGAAGAGAAATATTAAACTATCAAATTCGTCAATTAATAGACATGAAAATGAAAGCTGTAGGAAACTATCGTACAGCAGGAGAAATGTATTCTACTTTAAGTAAGAATCAGGTAATTTTAAGTATAACAGACTTTGTAGTTTCAGCACTAAATATAAGTGTATTAACTTCAGAATTCTTACCAACATTAAACTTTCCAAACCTTACACCACAAGAAGTGTATTTGTTGGATTTAAGAGCAGAAGTTATAGGGTTCGAACAAGCGAAACAGCTTGAAATTAATCTTGCTAAATTATTAACAAAAGCAACTGCACTGGTTAGAAATCCAGTCACTTTACTTAATAAATCAACTCCTGCTTTCGATGGAAGTGCAAGAAGATATGGTATAAATTTAGTTGATCTTGAAAGATATAAATTTACTCATAAACCAAGTGTTGCAGGTACTAAATTTGCAAACAGTGATGGAACTCCTGCATATACAACAGGTACATATGGATTAGCAAATACTTACCCAAATCCAAACTTCAATTATTGGAATTATGGTAATACTCAAATTAAAGATTTTACCAACTTAACTGTAGGAGAAATACTAAATAACCCTTATAGGAAAGTCAATTTTGCAATTGAATCAGAGATTGGTATTATCAGGCTTCCAGCATCAGCTTTAAGATTCTCGACAGACGATGCTCGATTCACGTTTGATGATACATTTACTATGGATGCAGACAGTGTAGAAATGGATGCGTCTATTTACAATTGGGATAATAACAATTTATTATTCGACTTATACACATAAACATTAAGGAAAAATAACCATGGCAGCAATTATTTCAAACAAATTCCGCATTCATAATGCGCAATCATTTTTAGAGGGATTCGATGAAGCATCCCCAACATCAATATATCTTGGTATAGGTCGTCCACAAAGTTGGACTGATGATAACATACCAGATACACCAAAAGATACAGTCGGCGACGAATTATATTACTGGGATGATATGATCGCTTTAAAGCGAGTACAAGCATCTGATGTAATATTAGCAATCCCAAGAAGAGATTGGACATCAGGAAATTATTATGACATTTATCGTCATGATTATAATGGTGTGACTGCTGGAGTAAATATAACTTCTGGTGGCGGAACTACTCCTGCAACTTTATTTGATTCAAACTTTTTCGTGATTACAGATGAATATAACGTTTATAAAGTTATAGATAATAGAAATACAGCTGGTACTGTTGTTGCTTCTACAAATAAACCAACTGGAACAGGAACTGCTATATTTTCTACAGCTGATGGTTATGCTTGGAAATATATGTTCACAGTATCTCCTGCTAATGTTTTAAAATTCGTTTCTACCGATTTTATCCCAGTTAAACGTCTTATTTCTAATCCTGGAACAACTGATGCGTATTACAATCAATATCTAGTCGAACAAGCTGCAGTCGATGGACGTATTGATAATATAGTTCGTGTGAATGCAGGATCTGGTTATTCAAGTGCTCCAACTGTGACAATCACAGGTGATGGAACTGGTGCTACAGCAACTGCTGTACGTGATGCTGGTACAAACACAATTACACGAGTAGATATTACTTCAGGTGGTTCAGGATACACTTATGCCACTGTGACATTTTCAGGTGGTGGTGGAGCTAATGCTTCTGCAACTGCAATCATTTCACCAAAAGGTGGACATGGTTCTGATGCTATAAAAGAATTAGGTGGATTCTATGTAATGATGAACGTAAGATTAGAATACAATGATGGATCAGGCGACTTCCCAGTTGATAATGATTATCGTCGTATTACATTAATACGTGATCCTTACAATTTTGGTTCAACAACAGTTGCAACTCTTTCGACAAGAACAGCATCTAAATCAATCGCTTATTCTTCATTATCTGGCACATTATTGAATGACCGAATAATTATAGGTGGTACTTCAGGTGCAAAAGGAAGAATTACTAGCATTGATACAACGAATACAACTATTAGATATATTCAAACAAGTACAGACAATCCAACTGGTGTAGCATTTCAATCTTCTGAAACAGTGACGATGTATGCTACTGATGGAACTACACCAACTGCTGTGACATTTACTTCTGGCTCTTTAACAAATCCAGAAATACAGCCAGATAGTGGTGATGTAATCTATGTTGAAAATCGTAGACCAATCAATCGTGCTATCGATCAAATCGAAGATATTAAAATTATCGTAGAAATGTAGAATTTAGTTTCTACTTTCTTAACAACTATATAAAGAAGCATGAGTATAAATTTTAACGTCACTCCATATTTTGATGACTTTAATGAGTCAAAACAATTCCTTCGTGTATTGTTTCGTCCAGGATATGCAGTACAAGCACGTGAATTAACTCAACTTCAAACAATCCTTCAAAATCAAATTAGTCGTTTTGGAAACCATGTCTTTAAAAACGGATCAATGGTTGTTCCAGGAGAAGTCAATTTTGATAATCAAGTACATTTTGCAAAACTAGAAGATCTATTTGGCAATACAAATGTCACTTCTTATCTAACTCAATTCAGAGATAAAATAATCACAGGTCAAACATCAGGTGTTAAAGCTGTTGTAATTGATACATCTGAGTGCGGATGTATGGTTCCAGGAGATAGCAATGTTGCTACTCTTTACTTTAAGATGACTGATACTGCTGATGATGGTGAAACGAAAAGATTTATTCCAGGAGAAATAATCACTGCAGCTGCAGCTGATAATACAACTGCAAATAATTATAGATTAACAGCGAATCAAGTATCTGACATTTCAGTGACTATTAAAACATTCGGTGATACAGGTCAAGCTGCAACTGTTTATACAAATAGCCCAACAACTGATGTATTAGGTTATGGAACAGTTGTTGAAGTAAAAGAAGGAATATATTATATTGATGGTTATTTTGTAAAAAATCCTGAATTACATTTATACGTTGGAAGATTTACAAACACAGTCACTGCTCGTGTAGGATTTGAAGTTATAGAAGAAGTAATCACACCAGAACAAGATGCTACATTAAATGATAACGCACAAGGTTCGAATAACTTTGCTGCTCCAGGAGCACATAGATATAAAGTTTCAGTTAATTTAAAAAGACTTACTTTAAACACAACAGATACAATTAAATTTATAGAATTATTACGTTTAAAAGATGGTCAATTATTACATAAAGTTGATAAAACTTCTTATGCTGAATTAGAAAAAACTTTTGCTCGAAGAACATTTGATGAATCTGGTTCTTATGAAGTAAATAAATTTAATCTTACATCTAGAGAACATTTAAACACTGGCACAAATGGTGGTGTATTTCCTGTTGCTCCAACAACTCCAATTGCAGGAATTACATATGGAAGCAACGATAAAGTAGCAATCGCTGTTGATCCAGGAAAAGCATATATTGAAGGATATGAAGTTGAATCAATTTCAACTAGATTTTTAAGTATAAACAGAGCAAGACCAATTAACAATGTCGAAAACGGACACATATCAAGATTAGATGACCAACCTATCGGAACAACTGTAGGAAATCATATATTAGTCAATTCAGTACAAGGACTTCCACCAATAAGCACATTTGGAATAATATATCTTTGGGCTGGTATTGATAATCACATTACTCCACCAACAATCGGAACAACAACTAATATAAACAAAACTGGATTAATCGGAACTGCTAGAATTAAATCGTTTCAATTACATTCATCTTCTTATTCTTCTCCAACTTTTAAACTTGGTTTATTTGATCTTAAATTAGAGTCAGGTTATAATTTTGAGAGAGATGTAAAATGGATATCAGATGTTGGTGCAACTAACCCAATTGGATTTTTCGCACAAGTAGATCAAACAACAACTCCAGTATCTTTAATCGGTACAGTATCAGGCACTTCTGGTGCTGCTACACTTACAGGTGTTGGTACAAGATTTCAAGATGAATATAAAATAGGAGATGCTGTAGTTCTTACAACATCAAATACATTTGTTGGATTTGTAGATGCAATAGCTTCACCAACTTCATTAACGATTGATAGAAACTTTGCGGCATCTTACGCAGGTGTGGTTTATGCTCGTGGTTCATCACCAATTTATAATCCTGAATTTCAATCATTAGTATTCAATACAGGAATTGAAAATACAAAAACTTTACGTGGTTTAGATGCAGCAACTCTTCAAGATACTGTACTTTCTTCTACTCAAACTGTAAGACGTACAATAACTGCAACGTCGACTGCTGGTGGTGATTGGATTCATACATTAACAGAAGCCACAGAATTTTTCTTAACAGATACAGATTTATCGAATTATACATTATTTGACAATGTAGCAAAAACAGTTGTAAATTTAACTGCTGCAGCAATTTCTTTCGATAGCGAATCAAATCGTAAAACTATCACAATTACTGGATTAACAGGTTCAAGAAGTTATACACTTTTAACAAGTATATTTCAAAATGGTGTAAGTGCTAGAGAAAAAATTAAAACAAAAACTTCATATACACAAACTATCACAACTGCGTTAGCTGTGACTGGTAAATCTATTTTATTAGATCATGCTGATGTTTGTGAAATAGTTTCTGTGTTTATGACTCCAGGAAACTACAATTCATACAGTTCAGCTGGTGCAATTAATATAACTAATAGATTTACATTAGATTCAGGACAAAGATTATCTCATTATCAAAAAGGTGCATTAGTATTAAAAGATGGTGTAGGAATACCAACTGGTGCTATACAAGTAGTTTATAGATATTTTGCTTATAGTAGTACAGGAAACTATTTCAGTGTTGATAGTTATTCATCTATACCTTATGAAGATATACCAGAATTTAAAATAACAAATCCTGATGGTACAACAACTACAATTCCATTACATGATGTTATTGATTATCGTCCAGTAATTTCTGGTGCAAATACATTCACACCAAATATACCAAAGATTGGTACAGATTTTAATACAAGTATTGCAAATTATCTACCACGTTGGGATAAACTAATTTTAGACAGTGTTGGTAATTTTTCTATTCTTACAGGAGTACCAGCATTCGAACCAAAACAACCAGAAGATCCAAAAGAAGGATTAATTTTAGGAACAGTTTTCTTACCAGCTTACACTAAACGAGCATCAGATGTACAAATATTTAAACGTGATAATCGTAGATACACAATGCGTGATATTGGTTTCCTTGAAAGACGTCTTTCAAATTTAGAATATTACACAAGTTTAAATTTATTAGAAAAAGAAACATCAACATTTAGTATTAAATCAGCTACAAGTGGCTTAGATAGATTTAAAAATGGATTCTTAGTAGATCAATTTACAGGTCATGGTATAGGAAACGTTCAACACCCTGATTATCGTATTGCAGTTGATAGTGCAAAAAGAGAATTAAGACCAATGCACTTTACAGATGCTTTAGATATTATTGAAAACTTAGATTCTGGTCCGCAAAGAGCAAGTAGAGATTATCAGAGAACAAATGACTTAATTACATTACCATATACTGAATCATCATTTATTTTTAATCCAAATGCTTCAAGAACTATTGATGTAAATCCTTATAAGATTGGTGCATTTAAAGGTGAGATTGAATTAACACCTGAAGGAGACTTTTGGAAAGAAACTGATAGAAGACCAGATTTAAATGTAAATGACGATAATGGTTATGATGCTATAAGATTCTTAGGTGAACAAATTGGTGTCACTGGTACAAACTGGAATGAGTGGTCTTATAACTGGACTGGTTCAACAGATCAAGTAAGACAATTTGAAACTTGGAATGCAGGTTTTGAAGAAACAATTACAACTCAAACAGGAACTCAGTCGCGTGAAGGAATTCAAACATCATTATCAGGAAGTGTAAATCAAATAAATTATGGCGATCGTGTTGTAGATATTTCTTATATACCTTTTATTCGTCCAAGAACTGTATCAATTATTGCTAGAAACTTAAAACCAGATACTAAGTTTTATGGATTCTTTGATGGTATAAGAGTAGATTCTTCTTATGTTAAACCAGCAGATATATTCCGTTTGACAAAAGTTGGTGGTGCTGCTGATTTAAACTTTAATGTTCAACAAACTATTCAAACAGTTCTTTCAGATGATTTAGCAAGAACAGATTCTCAAGGTGTATTTCAACCAGCATTTTATTTTGGTGATATACTAAAAAATTCAGTACATACACCAGTTGTAATTCAAACAGTTAATAATATAACTAATGCTCTTGGAGAATCATCATTTACATTAACTGTATCATCTGCAACAGGAATAAGTCCAGGACATCATGTTCATTTATATAACTTTGATGCTGTAAGAGCAAACCCTCAAGTCGTTTCAACTATAATTGAAAATAATTTTACTTCAACTATTACTACTTTTGGAAGTAATCATTCAAAACAATTAAATTTAAGAATATTTAAAGTTATAGCAGTAGCTGGAACAACAATAACATTAGCAAACATTAATGGTTCATTAATTGAACCATTTGATTCTTACTCAACTACAGCATACCCAGCAGGAGATGGTGCTAGATTACAAAGATTACAAGCAAGTGGTATTGCTAATTTCGAAGGACCACAAACATCAGCAACTGTTCGTAATATTTCAATAATTAATATTAAAAATGGATTTGCTATTGGTGATGTATTAACTGGGGAAGTTGATATAGGATCTGGTGCTAAGAATCGTGTGACAATAACTTCAATTAATGGTGGAACTGATTCTTCAATCGCACCTACAATGAAAGCTATTGGTGATTCAATTCGTACCGATTCTAATGGTTCAGTTTGTTGTGTGTTTAATATACCAGCAGATAGATTTAGAACTGGAGAAAGAGCATTTAAATTAATCGATAATATTTCAAATAACGATCAAGATTTTGATTCAAAAGGATCTTCTTCTTATATTGCATCTGGGACAACTTTAAGTAAAGAAAGAACTATTGTAAATTCTAGAGATGTAAGATATGTACAAGATAGAGTTTTCGAAGAAATACCATCAAGACGTACCACTACAACTACTCGTCTTCTTTATACAATACAAAGAGGACATGATCCTGTAGCACAAACGTTTATAGTTTCATCAAAAGGTGGTGCTTTCGTTTCTTCAGTAGATTTATATTTTGAAGAAGCAGGAGCAAGACCTATTATTGTTGAATTAAGAGTGACTAATAATGGTGTACCATCTTCACGTGTAGTTCCATTTACAACTGTGACTAAATCTCCTTCTGAGATTAATGTATCAGCAAATGGTTCAGCTGCAACTAACTTTAAATTTTTAGCACCTGTATATTTACAAGATAATGAAACTTATGCTATCGTAGTAAGAACTGACGAGCCAGGAGCAAAAATATTTATTTCTGAATTAGGAGAAGAGGATTTAATTACCACAAACATTATTACTCAACAACCATTAACTGGATCTTTATATCTATCACAAAATTCACAAGAATATAAAATTAATCCTTTATTGGATATGAAATTTAAATTATACTCTTGTACATTTGATACAAGTGTTGTTGCCGATGTTGAATTGAAAGCTAATCCACCAATTACATTCACATTAGATGAAAATCCTTTCGAATTTACTCCATCAACACCACATGTGAGAGTGAAAGCTAGAAATCATGGATTTAATTTTAATGATGTTGCAATTATATCAGGTGTTGCTCCAGGACTTTATGGTGCAGCTTCACCAAATGGCGCACCGCACACATTATTAAATGGATCTCACTTAGTATTAGCTGAAGGATTAACTAAAGATTCTTTCATGATACAATTACAAACTACGGATGCGAATGGTGTAAATTTATTAACAGGATCAACTGCTAACTTTGTAAAATCAAATGTTGGTGGAACAAATGTTTTATGTTCTCGTCAATTAAACGTAGATGCCATTTATTTAAAAACTAACGATTTAATCTTTACAGATACAAGTATAAACTATTTTGTTTCTGCTTCAGATGCTGCTGGTACACCTACTGATTTCTTACCAATGGTTGCAAATGAAAATTATTATTTCACAAGTAGAAAAGTAATTAAATCTTATGAGAACCAAGTATTGCTTTCAACTTCTCCTCTATTAAAGAGACCAAGTTTAAAAATACGTGCTCAATTAAGATCAACTAATCCAAATATATCACCTGTAATTGATTTACAAAAATCATCAATCTATGCTATTTCAAATTCAATAGATAATAAAACTGGAACTAACTTAAATGTTTCTGGTGTTGATAATCGAAATATATTAATCAATAACACAGTAGTAGATTCAGATACTTTTATTACAGGAACAGGAACGATAACTACAAGCACATCTTCAACTACAGTAAGTGGTACAAGTACATCATTTACAACTGAAGCAAGAGTTGGAGATACTATTCGTGTTGGAGATACTGCGATTGGTGTAATTGCTACAATTACGAATGCAACTACAATCGTATTAACTGCAAATGCTCTTGCAACAAATGCAAGTGGTGTTGCTTATAAAATAGTCGCAAGACCAGTAGTTGAATTATCTCATAATGCTGCAGGAAATGGTCAGCTAGTGACATGGATTGATGCTGCTGATAATTTATTAGCAAATACACAAATTGGAGCAGAATTAATTTTAACAGGAATTTACGCAAATAAATTAGATGGAACTTATGAAATAGCAAATGTAGCTGAAGAATTTAGTTTAGATAGATACGCAGGTTCAGCAGATGGAAATAAAGTGACAATTACACTAGATAGACCATTTGTAGATATTCCTACAACAAATACTATGTTCCTTGATGTAGTTAATGACTTTTTAGAATTTAATTTAGAGGGTACTCAAACTTCTTCTGCGAGTAGCACATCTATTTCATCAACAGCAGATAATACATCAAGAATTTCAGTAGGTGATATTATTGTATCTTCAACATTATATGAAGTAGTGACACCAGATGGTGGAACAGCACAAAGATTAGAGAAAAAAGTAGTTGGAACAGTCACTGCTGTTGCTTCTGGTTCAATTACAATTGCAGCAAATGCTACAGTAGCAATTACTTCGACAGTAATGGCTGTAAGAAAATCATTAGCTTCTTGGAAAATACAACAGTATGATGCTTTTGTTGATGATTATGCTCCAACAGGATCTACAAATTTAGCTAACTATATAACTCGTACATTAGCATTAACAAACCCTGCAAATAATATTAAAGTTATATTTGACGCAAATATACCAAACGATACAGATTTAACTCTTTATTATCGTGCTTGGAACGATGAAGTAAATTTAAATACGTTAAAATTTAATTCAATAACTTTACCTATTACATCAAAAGACTCATTAGATGTGTTTAGAGAAAGAATTGCTACATTAGAGAATATTGCTGCATTTAAAAACTTACAGATTAAGCTGGTATTTAAATCAACAAACCCTGTTTATATACCAAAAGTTAAAAATTTAAGAGTAATTGCTTATAGTTAATATATGAAATTTGTTAAAGTGAAAGATCATCCTAGTTTAAAAAGGGACGTTCATACACAAGCAGTAATTAACACATCTAATTCTGAATACGAAGAATACAAGAGAATACAAGAGAATGCAAGTCTTCGTTCAAGAATAATAGAGAATGAAATAAATAGTCTTAAGAATGATATATCAGAAATTAAGAATATTTTAAAACAAATAGTACAAGGAAAATAAACAATGTCAAAACAAGCAGTTGTAAATACTGTATCTCAGGCGAATACGTTCGATCAATGGCGTGTTCAAACGAATGAAGTAATTACAAAAACTAATAACCAAGAAGATTATATTGGTGATTTAGCATTACTCGATAATGCTCAACCAGATTTAGTTGCTGGTATTAATGAAGCACGTGGATTTTCTTTGGCTATAACAATCGCACTAGGATAATAGAATGGCAAATGTATTTACAAATGGTCTTGCAAGAGACGTAGGAACTTCCCCTGCAACTATATACACAACACCTTCAAGTAAAAAAAGTATCGTAATTGAATTAGATGTATGCAATAAAATAAATGCAGCTATTCAAGTTGATGCTTATATAACTTCATCAGGGTCAGATTTTTATCTTGTTAAAAATGCACCAGTTCCAGCAGGTGGAACTTTGCAGCTTATATCAGGACAAAAAATAGTATTAAAAGCAAACGAAGTTTTAAAAGTAGTTTCAAACACAGCTACATCAGTTGATGTTGTGGCAAGTATTTTAGAAGACGTATAATAAACTAAGAAAAAAATAAAAATGGCTTATATTGGTTCATCAGCAGTATCACCACTCTCAACTCAAATTCGTCCAAGAGATGAATTCGTTGGAAATGGTACACAGAGAGAATATGTTCTTTCACAGGAAATTCCTGGAGGATTTGAAAGTAATGTTCTTGCTTTTGTTGATAACGTTCCTCAAGAACCAATTAGTGCTTACACTATTAAAGATATTCAAAGATTGACTCTTTCGAGTGCTAGCTCAAATAGTATTAAGAATGTCACAATTGCAAAACCAACTGGAAGCACATTCACAGGGGTTGTAGATTATGCATTATCTGGAAACGTATATCAATCAGTTAATGCATTATTAAATGGAACTGGTACATTTTCAGGAAGATCTGGAAATACACTTAGATTACAACAACGTTTAGTTTCAAATAATAATTTAATTGCTTCTGTCACTTTAAATAAAACAGATTCACTATCTCAACCAAATCCTTTTGTTGGTATAACTGTATCTGGTACATTTTTAAATAATCAAACAACTGAGTATGTAATAATTTATGATGTCACTGCAGATGATTATTTGGCTTTGACACCAAGTGGATTAACTGCAAGAGCAGACACTTCAGCAATAATATCAGACGATAAGTATTTTACAGTGTTTTCACACTCTACTGAAATAGAAGCACCTAAAATTTCAGACAAAATAACACAAGCTGGTTCTAATGCGACTGGAATAGTTGCAGCTGCCACATCAAGTTATATAGATGTGATTCAAACGTCTACTCAAAATTTTGTCACAGTAGCAAATAGTGGACAAACTATTTCTTATGTAGAACCAAAATCAGTAAATTATTTAAATGACACAATTACATATGAAAACGTTGTAGCTGGAACATTTTCTATAACTGCAACTTCAACTTTAAAATTCAAAGCATTACAATTTACAGGTTATCCAAAAGCAGGACAAAAAATTATAATTAACCACATGGGTGGAAGTAATTATCAAATAAACCCAACAGCTGGAAGTGTCACAGATTTAGCTTTATCAGAAAACTTAAAAACTTTCACAGTTGATAAATTTACAGCTACACAAGGTCAACAAACATTTGTATTATCAAAAGTACCTGTAAGTGTTCAAAGTATTTTAGTGACTTTGAATGGAGTAGTACAAACTGATACAACAGGATATACTCTATCAAATGGAAACGAATTAGTGACTCAATCAGCATTAAATGCTGGTGTAAATGTAAATGTACTTCATTTAGGGTTTAGCACAGTTTCAAGAAATTCTTTCACAGATGGTTCTATAACTGCATCTGCTCTTCAAGATTTAACAATAACTGGAACTAAAATAGCTAATACAACAATTACAAGTTCTAAGCTTGCTGCTGGTGTAGCTATTGCAAATATTGGATATACTCCGCACAACCCATCAGCAAATACTACTCAGTCATATGCTGCTGCAGTGACTTTTAATGGTGCAATTAATGCAAATGCAAATATAGTATTTCCTGGAACTGCAGTTCCAAGTGTAGACGCAAATACACTTGATGAATATAAAGAGGGTGATTTTACACCCACACTTGTTCCAGCAACGATTGGTGGAACACCTATATCGCTTTCAACAGCAGCAGGAAAATTTATTAAAATTGGAAGATTAGTTCATATAAGTATTCGTATGGTAGTGTCTTCGTTAGGAGCAGGAAATTCTGGTTCTATTAAGATTGGTGGCTTACCATATACTATAAATAACAGTGGTAATGTAATAAATGAATATTCAACTATTTTAACTACAAATACGACTAGTATGACAAATCCATATGTTAATACAATAGCAAATTCATTAACGTTGCAAATTACTACTGATGGTTCAACTGCTGCAACAGTTGCAAATTTATCAGGTACAAGTACGTTATTAATTAATTTAACGTATATAGCAAACGTATAAAAATACTAAATAAGGGAAGTAAAATGCCTATTAGCAAAATTCTTTCGAACTCGATTCAAGATGACCTTAAATTTAAAGGTAAGGGTACAGGCTTAGTAGCAGATACAAGCGATAATCGTTCGAACGCTCCAACTACTGGAGATATGAGATTTAATACCACTGTGGGCAAATACGAACTTTATAATGGAGCAAAATGGCAAACTGTTGATCCGAGTGAAATTTCAATGGCAATGTCAATCGCTCTTGGTGGATAACCAACCATTTTTATATTATGAGATTTAAATCGAGTGATGAGTGGGATTGGGAAATAGTTTTTAGTAATCGTAGAGACAATTTAGTTCTTCAAAAAGCAACAGGCTTTAAAGATAAAGAAGGATGGATTGGTATTCCAAACGTAGAACTGTGTACTCTTACAGTTTTAAAAGAAGGATTAGTTTCAATTCGTGATTGGGACACAAAACAAGATTTAGGGGTAATGGGACCAAACTTTAGATTCCATTATTCTAATATTATGAAAGGGTATGGTGATCGAAAAGATTATTTCGGTAATTCACTCCCTTCAGATAAAGAAATACTCAAAACAGCGAGTAAAACACACGTAAGATTAAAGACTGTATCTGAAAAAAGCACATTTTATTGTGTTTCAGATCCACTTGATAAAATAATTTGGGATGGATATTCAAATATATTGAATAATTCGCCTGAAATTTTTAAAATAAACAAAAATACATCTTTTTATAGGTTTATCTCACTAGATGATAATATAAATATAGATGGTAGAACAATTGAAAAATATCGTCCGATTGGTTTAGATGTTTATGATAAAGATATAACCTTTACTGGAAAAGGTATGTATTTAATCACAGCACCTATTGGTATATACAATAAGAGTGATAATTTAAACCCACGATATGTTAATAATTAAATCCTAAAGGAAACAAGCAATGGCAAAAAAACTCTTCTTAGCATCTGATATTGATGTAGCTCAAAATGCAGTATTTTTAGATGGCAATATACCAATCGAAAGACTTCTATTAATCACAAACGTCACTGCTGGTGCAGGTAAAATTATTTACAATTTTGCTGATAGCACTTTAGGTGCTACTTCTTGCGTATACGATCCAGCACTTGATCAAACTAGATTAGTTCTTGCTGTAAATTTTGGAACAACATCTCCTGCAATCACAGTTGATTCTAAATTACAAATTTTCATAGAAGAAGAATTCTCTAGAATAGGCTTCGAAGAAGCTATGCTAGATCCAGTTAATAAACTTCGTATTTCATCACCAGAAAACTTAATCGACACTGACTTTGAATATGGTTCTCAATCAACAAAATGGGAAACACTTCAAACAGTTTTAAACATTCCTACAATTTACTCATCATCAGGAGATTTAACTCTTGAAGGATTAACTTCAATTGAAACTACACAAAATTCAAAACAAGTAAGATGTGTATTTACACTTCCACACGGACAAGTAATCGGAAATGCTATTCAAGTCACAGGTGTTAGCAATATTACGTGTGAAGGAGCATTCCTAGTCACAGGTGTTGTAAGTACTACAGAATTTTTCTACGAAATAGATCAAGCTGCAGTTGCTACAGAAAACGTTGCTGGTTCATACTCTTCAGTTGTTCCTGCTAAGTTTTTTGAAGGATCAAATTTAATTTTAGATTTAAATGCAGTAGATTCATCAGACAATCCGATTTCTCCAATTCAAACAGACGGAGCATCTCCATCAACTTTAACTATAACCACACTAGAACCTCATGGTCTTAAAATTGGAACAAAATTATATTTAAGACAAACAATTGGTCCTAAAGAATTAACAATTGCAGATCCAACATTAACTGCTCCTGATGGTCGTCCTTTTATAGATTCATCTCCAACTATTACTGTTGTGAATAATATAGATGGAACTGCATCTACTGGTTCAGCAGATCTTCAATATGATCGTCCAGTTGTCACTTGGGATTGGCAAACTACTTACGGAAAATATTTACAAACTTCAGATATTAATGCATCTACAGATGAAATCACTTGGAACGCTCATGGATTAACTGCAAATGCAGCATTACTTTTCAACGATCCTGTTCGTGGCGATGATACAACAGCTACAACAAATGGTGGAATGACAGATGGAACAGTTTATTATGCTTCTATCGTAGATGCTAATACAATTAAATTAGCTACTGATTATGGTACACTTTCGAGTTTTGTAAACATTACATCAATATCTACAACAAGAGGATATCCTAGATTACAATTAGTTTATAAAGTTGAAAAAAAACAAGACAGCCAAAGATTTACTGCTTTCTTTACAAGAAACGTGACTACAGGTGCTACAGGAAATATAGACACAGGTTATATTAATAATACAAACACAAATTCATTTACATGGAACGTACAAAGTATAATGGGATCAACTCGTGTTCCAACTAGAGGAGTAATTACTCAATTATATTTCGAAGGTGCAAACACTGCAGGAAGTCCAATTAACATTTCTTTTTTAGGAAAAAATTATTTAAATCTTGGTGCTGGTAATATTAATTATTCTCTTGCTGCTAAAGGTTCAGGTGGTGGAAGCGAATTTCCAAACTTAGATATTACAAATACTTTTTTTGTAAGCAGTGGTAGTTATTTTATAGATGTTCAATATCAATTTGGTGCGATTAACAGAGATAAATTTGGTAATCCTACTTCAAATTATCGTGTTATCTATTACATAACAATAGACCATGTACCAACATCTTTAAACACATCACACTCTGGTGCAGATTTAGCTGGAGGTTCTTTTGGTAAAGGTACACGTGCAGGAACTAGAATTATAGGATTCCAAGGTCGAGAACCAAACGGATCTTCTACAAATGGTTCATCAGATGGTTTTACATTCCAATCAAATACAAAAAATAATGGAAGATATGGAACTGGAAACCCTCCATATAATTTCCAAGTGACTAGTACAACTACACTTGGTAGTATGACTATTAATTATCCAGAAAGTGGTACTGCAGCTTATGGTACAACTTCTGAAATATTTTATGGTTTTGCCGATGATTTAACTGCATTAAAAAATACATTTTATGCTCCAGCTCATGGAATTACAAATAATGAAGTTTGTACTCTTGCTATTGCTGGTGCTGGCTATTCTACAACAAATAGATTTGCATTTGTAAATTCTTCATCAACAGTTGTTCCTTATACTGTTTCAGAATTTGCTGTGACAGCAAACGTTGTAAACTCAAATTATTTAAGATTTACATCTAGAACTACACCATTTACAAATGATATAGCTTCTTTCCCAGCAGCATTTACGATTACAAATAATAAAACTAATATACTTTATAACACAGTTTACATTCAAAACCACAAAATATCAGGACAAACAACTGCAACTTATTCGACTGCAGGAACTGCAATTGGTGGTTTAACGAGTGGTACAAACTACTCTCTTCAATTTGTAAACGATTCTCGTTTAATCATTAAAGCTGCGAATACTTCTGGTTCTGGTACTGCTACAACTTCTTCTTTCGGAAGCACATCTACTAGTTTAAACCAAGCATTTACTGTAAATATTGAAACACCATTAGGATCAACACCAACACAAGCTACTGTGACAATGATTCAACATAGAGGTGCATTAGCAACTTCAGCTCGTTTTTTAAGAGCAAGATTTGCTGATAATATAGTTTATAACATTGGTGCAGTAAATGGACAAAATTCAAGTATTTTCCAAAATGAACCAACATGGAGATCAAAAGATATTTCATCATTCTTAACAGGTAGCCCAAAGGGTGTGACTGTGACTGTTTCTCCAACATCAAGTGTGAACTTTGCTGTTCCAGGAATGTCAAATTGGTGGGAACTTAGACTTGTTGTTTCAGCTACAACAGGAACAATTCTTCTTTCTTCTTCAGGTGCTGGAGTACAAACATTTAACGTACTTTCTCAAGATGGTGCTTATGATGGTATCTATACAATATCACATACACCAACATCTACATCAATCGTAGTACCTGCTGCATTTAAAATTCCAGCGAGAGAATATTCTTTTGATTCTCGTTCTGATGCAAATAGTGGAGCTGTTAATTCTACTGTTGACACGATCACTTTAGGAACAGCATCAAATCCTTATAATCCTACAAACTTCTATCCTGGACAATTAGTTTCTTATGTTCCAGGAGGTGGAAATACTGACATAGTTAATGCAGCTGGAGTAGATAACACTTACCTTTATGCTGTCCCTGTTTCTGAAATTGCTATTTCTTTAGCAAACTCTTATGTTTCAGCAATTTCGGGAACTATAATGCAATTAACACCAACAGGTTCTTCACAAACTCAGAAGATCACAACAACAAACGTTTTGAAAACGACTAAGCAAACAGGATCAGTGAGTGGAACATCAGGTGCAAGAACAATAATTGGTACTGGTACACGATTCTTAAGTAAATTTAAACGATTTGATACAATTTATATTTACATTGGAACTGCTTTGAAAGAATTTTCTATTGATCGTGTTATTTCTGATACTGAAATGTCAATAGATCCATTACTTCCAGCATTTACTTCTACATTTTCAACTGCAACTTATGCTACAATTACTTCTGTGAATTTACGTCCAGATGGTTTTTCTTTACATAAATCATTCGACGGAGGTATCGATATAACAGCAGGAACTTCACCAAATAGCAAGATTGTTCGTCAATCTCGTAAATACTTTAGATATCAATCTGGTAAAGGTATACAAAACTCATTTGCGATTAACTTTTCGCCTTTGAAAACTTTACAAAAGCTTGAGTATGTAGATCTTGGTTCTGGTGGGAATATAATAAATGCTGTAAGAGCAACTTGTCAAGAACCACACAACTTAAGTGTTGGAAACAATGTTATAATAGAAAAAGCTCTTGTGACAACTGGAAACAACGTTTATAACGGAACATTCCCTGTAAATTCAGTAGTAGATATAAACACATTTACATATCTTATTGGTGCTATTCCGCAACAACAAAATGCTGCAGGATTCCCAGAATATGGTAGAGATAGTTGGTCACAATCAGCTATTCGTGCAGGTATGTTTGATGATGCAAATGGTTTCTTCTTTGAATATGATGGACAAAAACTATATGCTGTAAGAAGATCTTCTACACTTCAGATGTCAGGATTTGTTAATGCAACTAAAAACTCTCAAGTAATAACTGGAACAAACACTGCATTCTCAACACAAACTATTGTTGGAGATTATATACAAATACGAGGTCAAGTATATCGTGTTATCTCAATTGACTCTGATTCTCGTTTAGTAGTTCAACCTCCTTATCGTGGAATTACAGCTAGTGGAATTAAAGCAACACTTCGTGAAGATGTTCGTGTAGAACAAGCTAATTGGAACATTGATCCATGTGATGGAACTGGTCCGAATGGATATGTTTTAGATATTCATAAAATTCAAATGTGTTATGCTGACTATTCTTGGTATGGTGCTGGTAAAATTCGTTTTGGTACAAAAGATGCCAAAGGACATATTCATTATCACCATGAATTTATACACAACAACAAATTAAATGAATCATACTTACGTTCAGGAAACTTACCTGCAAGATATGAAATTGAAAATGGAGATTCTCCAACTTCAGCTCCAACATTATTCCACTTTGGTACATCTGTTATTATGGATGGTACGTTTGATGATGACGATGCTTACTTATTTACAGCTCAGTCAAAACCTTTCGTGTTCGCAGTCGGATTAACTCAAACTGTGACATCAACTGCAGCCAGCACATTTAGTGAAATTACATTAAACTCACGTCGTGTGTTTGTGTACTCTTTCCAATGTAGTGGAACAGATGCTGATAAAGCGACTGTTGGACAATTAATTAAAGATGCTACTGGAAATATTCCAGATGGTACTTTCGTTTCTCAGGTTCAAAAAGCTGGAAATAGTTCACGTATATTTACATCTTTCCCGCAAACAACTGCGGTTCCAAATAACGCAGAGATACCGACTTCAACAGTATTCACAGTTGGTGAAAACGCATTCGGAAATGGAGCAGTAGACTTAACACGTCCTATTCCTCTTATTTCAATTCGTTTAGCACCTGCAGTTGACTCAGGTATAACTGGTGCAGTAGGTGAAAGAGAAATTATAAATCGTATGCAAATGAAGTTAGATTCGGGTGCTGTCACAACTTCTAAATCAGTGAACGTGTTTTTCATTCTAAATGGAAACCCATCTAAATTGACTTTTGAAAAAGTTCAATCTCCATCTTTATCTAATTTAATATCCCATGATACAGGTGATATTATTGCAGGTGGAACTGTTATTTTCTCAACTCAAGCTTCGGCTGGTTCAACAAACTTCGATATAAGTGGTTTGATTGATATGGGTAATTCGATTTTAGGTGGTGACTCAGTTTATCCTAATGGTCCAGATTTATTAACTATTGCGATTCAACCAACGGATACTTCTACGATTACACAAGCTTCACCATTAGTCGTGACAGGAAAATTATCTTGGTCTGAATCTCAAGCTTAAAAGGAAAGATACAATCCTATGGCTTACTTGGGTAGAGATCCAATACATGGCAATTCTGAAATGCAAGTGTTTGCTCCGAATGGAAGTTCGACAACATTTGCTTTAGATTTTCCAATTGGTTCAGCAGGAAGTATTCTTTTAATTAAGAATGGTTTAATTCAAAAACCAAACACAGATTACACAATTATAAATGGGGGTACTTCTATTTCCATAGAAGGTGCTGCTCTTTCATCAGGTGTTAGTCTATTCGCAATTTATCTTTCAACACAATATCTTCAAAATACAATCCCTGACAATTCAATCAGTGCTGACAAACTTTCATCTACACTAAGAGGTAAATTTCCTAGTGATGTTGTAGTTCCAGGATCTGGTTCAACAGCACTTACTTATGGTGTTGGAAAATATTTCATTTTAGGAAATGACACTAGTTATACTTTAACATTACCAGCTTCTCCTGCGATTGGAGATATGTTTTGGATAAGTAGACCAGCAGGAAGTGGAGTTAGTGCAATTACTGTGACTATCAATACAAATTCACAAAATTTATCAACTGGACAAGGTACTATCGTCACACAAAATAGTGCTACTGCAACTATTTCATTAGCAGGATCATCATCATTTACTGATAATGATAGAAAAAATCGTTGGTTTGTGTTTGTAGGAGTAATTGGTGGTACAGATTTTGGTTGGTTTCAATATAAAATTGATGCTTTTTAATTTTTAATTTTAATAAATAGGTATAAGAAATGGCACAAATAACAGACTTTTTTATAGATCAAGGATCAGATTGGTCTGCTATTTTAACGTTTAATAATACTGATGGAACGCCAAGAGATTTTACAAATTGTACAGTTTCTGGGCAAATGCGAAAAGGTTATGGTTCAACGACTTATACTGCTATAACTACTACATTTGTTGCTCCAAATACAAGTGGAAAAGTTAAACTTGCACTAGCAAATGCAACTTCAACAGCAATGAAAGCTGGAAGATATGTGTATGATGTTGAATTAATAGATTCATTCAGCTTAAAGAGTAGATTAGTTGAAGGAATTATAACAATAACACCAGAGGTCACAAGGTAAATGGCTGAAACATTAACTGTAAGTGTAGATTCACAAGGTAGTACGATTAGTCCGAGTAATACTACTCTGACAACTTCAACTACAACAGCAGGTGGTGGTTCAACGATTACGACAATAGGAATTCAAGGAGCATCAGGAGCAGTTGTTCCAATAAGTGAAAATGTTCAAGTTGATATAGTATCAGAGGGATTAAATAATGGTTCATTATTAGTTTATAAAACAAATACTTCGAAATGGACAGCAACTAAAACATTAGATCTACAAATAGTAGACAGTGGCGAATTTTAATAGGAGAAAAAAATGGCATCAATTATAAGAATTAAACGTTCAACGACAGCAGGTAATCCCGCAACACTTGCAGCAGGAGAACTAGCATATTCAGGTCTTGGTAATAACGACTCCAATGGTGGTGATCGTCTTTACTTAGGACTTGGTACAGAAACAAACGGAAATGCTGCGAGTCACTTAGTTATAGGTGGAAAGTATTTTACAGATTTATTAGATCACACTCGTGGTACATTAACTGCATCATCTGCATTAATTACAGATTCAAATAGCAAACTTGACAATTTAAAAGTAGATAATCTAGATCTAAACGGAAATACAATATCTTCTACAGATGCCAATGGAAATATTGTACTTGATCCGAATGGAACTGGTTATGTTTCAATTACTGGAACAAATGGACTTATAATTCCTGTTGGTACTACAGATCAAAGAGCACCATCAGTACAAGGTGCAGTTCGTTATAATACAGATACATCTTCTTTCGAAGGATATACAGGATCAACTTGGGGCTCATTAGGTGGAGTTAAATCAGTTGATGGTTTAACGTACATTTCAGCTGAGAGTGCTCCTGGAGCTTCAAATGACACACTTTCTTTTGTCACTGATAATATTGAGAGAATGTCTCTTGATACTGACAGTTTAGATGTTGCATCTACAATTTTAACAACAAATATTAATTCAACTTTAACTTCAACATCAACTACAACTGGCGCATTAGTTGTTGATGGTGGTGTTGGTATTGCTGAAAATTTAAATGTTGGTGGTGTAATCAATATTGATAATTTAAGATTAGATACAAATACATTATCATCTACAGATTCAAATGGAAATATTATACTTGCTCCGAATGGAACAGGTGATATTCAATTAGATTCAGACACAGTAAGAATTGGAGATAGTAATGCGAATGCTACTATAACTACAAATGGAACAGGTGATTTAATTCTTAATACAAATTCTGGTACAACTACAGGTTCTATTACAATTGAAGATGGTGAAAATGGTAATATAACTTTAGCACCAAATGGTACTGGTAAATTAGTTTTAAACAATCCATACATTAATGGTACAACAGACACTCTTGCTGAATTCATTTATGATACAGTGGGTGGTGCAGTCACTTCAGGTACTGGTATTACTGTCACAAATAATGATGGAGGAAATACTTCAACTGTTAATATTACAAATACAACTGTCACTGCTGCTTCTTATGGTTCAACTACAGCAATTCCTACATTTACTGTAAACGCACAAGGACAATTAACTGCTGCTGGCACAGAAAACATTTCAACTACATTAAATATTGCAGGTGATACAGGAACAGATGCGATTGCTCATTTAACAGATACATTAACATTTACTGGTGGTGAAGGAATTGATACTACTGTCACAAATAATGTATTAACAATTGCAGCTGAAGATGCTTCTACATCCAACAAGGGTGTCGCTTCGTTCAATACAGATGATTTTAATGTCACATCTGGTGCAGTTGAATTAAAAGATACAGTTGTTAAATCTATTACTACAGATTCTGGTGCATTAACTCCTTCTACTCATGGAATTTCTATTCTTGGTGGTGAGGGAATGGATGTATCTCATGCTAGTTCAACAATTACTATTGCAGGAGAAGATGCTACAACTTCTAATAAAGGTATCGCTTCTTTCGCTTCAGCTAATTTTGATGTCACATCTGGTGCAGTTTCTACAAAAAACATTACACTAGGAACATCAACTTTAACAAATGGTTCAACTACAAATTCTCTTGCTGGATTACAACAATTAGATGTAGATAATTTACAATTTAATGGTAATTCAATTATTTCAACAGATACTAATGGTGGTATTACACTTGATCCGAATGGAACAGGACACGTTTCAGTTAGCAGTGCATTAATTAAAGATGTTGCAACTCCAGTTGATCCAACTGATGCTGCAAACAAAGCATATGTTGATGCTGTTGCTGAAGGATTACATATTCATGCTTCAGTACAAGCTGCAACTACAGCTGTAATTACTGGTTCTGTGACTTATGATAATGGTACAAGTGGAGTGGGTGCTACATTAACTACAGATACACCAATTAACACATTAGATGGTTATTCATTAGTAAATGGTGATCGTATATTAATTAAAAACCAAGCAAATACTGCACACAATGGTATCTACATTCGTACATCTTCAACAGTATTTACACGTGCTGCTGATTTTAACACAGTAGCTGAAATTGCATCTGGTGACTTTTTATTCGTATCAAATGGTACAGTGAATGGAAAAACTGGTTGGGTAAATACATCTAAATCTATTGAGGTTGGTACAACTGCTGTTGTATTTGAACAATTTTCAGGAGCAGGAACTTATATTGCTGGTTCTGGATTAGCATTTACAGGAAATACGATTGATATCGTATTACAAACATCTGGTGGTCTAGAAATAGTTTCTGACGAATTAGGATTAAAATCTACAACTGCTGGAAATGGTTTAACTTTCTCATCTGGTGTTCTTAATATAGGTGGAACTACAGATCGTATTACAGTTAATAATGATTCAATTGATATTGCTTCAACTTATGCTGGACAAAATACAATTACAACATTAGGAACAATTGCTTCAGGTACATGGCAAGGTACTACAATCGGCACAATTTATGGTGGTACAGGAAATACATCATATTCAATTGGTGACTTATTAGTTGGTGCTGCAGACAATGCTTTAAATAAATTATCAATTGGTACAACTGGAAAAGTATTACAATCAAATGGAACGACTTTAGTGTATGGTGATGTGGACGGAGGAACATACGCATAATTGATATAATATCTTAGATTATATAATCTACTAACAAATAGGAGACAAGTATGGCTAAGAAGAAACAAGAAACTGTTTCAGATATTATTGATAGAATAGAAGAAGATTTGATGACTCTTCGTGATAAAGTTGAAGAACTTGAAAATCACGAGTGCGAGGAGGACGAAGATGACTCAGAAGAAGATACCGACTGGGATGAAGATTCTGACTCTACTAGCACTGAGGAAGATGAAGAATAAACAAAATAAAAAAAAGAAAAAATAAGGAAACTAACTGATGGCGACAATAATTAAATTAAAAGGTTCAGCAACTCCGAATCTTGCGCCATCAGTTAATGATTTAAGTTATAAAGAAGTTGCTTTAAATTACGCAGACGGAAGATTATATTACAAAAACGCTGCAGGACAAATAGCATATTTTAGTGCTGGTGCTACAGCAGGTGGTCAAGAAGGACAAGATGACGATCTATTTAATCAATTAGCGTTTGCAATTAAATTTGGTGCATTCCCTTTAGCTGATTATGGTAATATAACTGACCCAACAAGTGATGCTTTTGGACAAGTAGTTTTATTTACTTACGATAATATGGCAACAGAGGGATTAAGAATTATTGACAACGAAGGATTAGTATAAAATGCCAACACAATTACAATTACGAAGAGGGACAACAAACCAACATAACACATTTACAGGTGTTGTTGGTGAAGTCACAATTAATACTACAAAGAAAACAGCAGTCGTACATGATGGATCAACAGCAGGTGGTCTTGAATTACTTCGTGCTGATATGTCAAACGTATTCGCTTCAGCAACTCCAACAATAACTTCTTTAAACACATCAGGTGACGTATCTGTAGGTGGTAATTTAACTGTCACTGGTACAACTACATTTAATGGTGGCACTATCACTATGGGTGATGCTGACACTGATAACGTTGTATTTGGTGCTGATGTAAATTCAAATATATTACCAAATACTGATAACACATACGCATTAGGTAGTTCATCTAAAAAATGGTCAGACGTTAGATCAGTTTTATTAACTACAACAGGTGATGCTACAATCGGTGGTGATGTAGCTATCAATGGTGGCGATCTAACAACTTCTCAAACAACTTTCAATTTATTAAATACAACAGCAACTACACTTAATGTGGGTGGTGCTTCTACTGCAACTGCAATTGGTGCAGCAACTGGAACTACTACTATTAAAGCAGATTTAACAGTTGATGGTGATGTTCAAGTCAAAGGTGGTGATTTAACTACTAACCAAACTACATTTAATTTATTAAATACAACAGCAACTACTTTAAACGTAGGTGGTGCAGCCACAACATTAGAAATTGGTGCTGCCACTGGTACAACTAACATCAATAACAACTTAGACGTAGATGGCGATGTTAATATTGATGGTGGTGACTTAACAGTATCAACTACTACATTTAATCTTGCTAATACAAATGCCACAACATTGAACGTTGGTGGTGCTGCTACATCTTTAAATCTTGGTGCTAATTCTGGTACAACAACAGTAAATAATAATTTAACAGTCACAGGAGATTTAACTGTAAGTGGAAATACAACTACACTTAACACTGAAACATTAGAAGTAGAAGATAAAAATATTATAATTGCTAAAGTTGCATCACCTACAGACACAACAGCTGATGGTGCTGGTATTACAATTAAAGGTGCGACAGATAAAACATTTAATTGGGTAGATGCTACTGATGCATTTACATCAAGCGAACATATTGAAACTGCTGCAGGAAAAACATTAGCATTAAGTGGTTCAAGTTCAGGTAAAACAACATTAAACGTTTCAGCTGCTGCTTCAGGAACTTTAACACTTCCAGCTGCAACTGATACATTAGTTGGTCGTGCTACATCTGATACACTTACAAATAAATCTATTTCTTTAACAACGAATACAATTACAGGAACAACTGCTGAATTTAACACTGCATTATCTGATGATAATTTTGTCACATTAACTGGAACAGAAACATTAACAAATAAGACATTAACGACTCCTGTAATATCTTCTGTTTCTAATAGTGGGACAATAACTATTCCTACAGGAACGGATACTTTAGTTGGTCGTGCAACTACAGACACATTAACAAATAAGACATTAACGACTCCAGTTATATCTTCTATTTCTAACAGTGGAACATTAACTTTACCTACTTCTACAGATACTTTAGTTGGTAGAGCAACTACAGACACTTTAACGAATAAATCAGTTTCACTAACTACAAATACTATTACTGGTACATTAGCAGAATTTAATACTGCATTATCAGATGATAATTTCGTTTCATTAACTGGAACAGAAACATTAACAAATAAGACTTTAACATCTCCTGTAATTGGTTCGATTGTAAATACTGGAACTTTAACATTGCCTACTTCAACTGACACATTAGTTGGAAGAGCAACTACAGACACTTTAACAAATAAGACTTTAACATCTCCAGTAATATCTTCTATTACAAATACTGGAACATTAACATTACCTACATCTACCGATACATTAGTTGGTCGTGCTACAACAGATACACTAACGAATAAGTCAATTTCATTAACAACAAATACGATTAGTGGAACAACTGCAGAATTTAATACAGCATTGAGTGATGATAATTTTGCCACATTAGCTGGAACAGAAACATTAACGAATAAAACATTAACTACACCAGTAATTTCATCAATCACTAACACTGGAACATTGACATTACCTACTTCTACAGATACATTAGTTGGTAGAGCAACAACAGATACATTAACGAATAAAACATTAACATCTCCTAAAATTGGAACTAGCGTTCTAGATACAAATGGAAATAGTTTATTATTATTAACAGCAACAACTTCAGCAGTAAATCAATTAACACTTGCAAATGCTGCAACAACAAATAGACCTACTATTTCTGCTACAGGTAGTGATACAAATATTGGAATTAGTATTACACCAAAAGGAACTGGAACAATTGTTGTAGGAAATTCAATTGTACCATCAGGTGATAGCACAATGGACTTAGGAACATCTGCTGCTAAATTTAGACACTTATATCTGGATGGTTCATCATTCTTTATGGGAACAACAAAAATTACAATGCATAATAATGGATATTTTGTATTTAATAGTAATTCAGCTAATAGTTATCCAGAAGGAAGTAATGTGTCTGTTGCAACTGCAACAAATGGAATTGCCGCAACTAATGGCACTGCTGCAGCATTCGCTATTGCCCTTGGAGGTTAATTATGCCTGTCTCTACAAGAGAAGGACTTAAAGATTACGCACTAAGAAAACTTGGTGCACCAGTTGTAGAAATTAACGTTGATGATGGTCAATTAGAAGATCGTCTTGATGAAGCATTAGAATATTTCAATATAAATCATTGGGATGGTTCTGAGCGTACTTATGTTTCACACTTAGTCACAAATCAAAATATTAGTGATAAGTATATTCCTGTTGCTGATATAGTTTATGGTGTGAATAGAGTGTTCCCTATATATGCAGGGTCATCAACTAGTAAAAATATATTTGATTTACAATATCAATTAAGATTAAATGATTTGTATGATTTAACATCTACTTCAGTTGTTTATTATACAACAGTAATGAATCATTTACAATTACTTGATACGATATTAAATGGTCAACCTATGTTTCGTTTTAATCGTTTAACAAACAGATTAAATATAGATATTAAATGGGGAACTGCAGTAAAAGCAGGTGACTATATTATATACGATGGATATAAAGCAATAGATCCTGCTTCATTTACTAAAATGTACAATGAGCCATGGTTGAAATCTTATACCACTGCTCTTTTTAAAGCACAGTGGGGAACTAATTTAAAAAAGTTTTCAGGATTAGAACTTCCTGGAGGTGTGACACTTGATGGTGATAAACTATATGCTGAAGCAAAAGAAGAAATTAAAGAATTAGAAGACATATTAGTTGGAAAGAATGCACCATTAGAATTTTCAGTAGGATAAACAAATGTCTAGAAATGTTTATTTTACACAAGGAACTGCTAATGAGCAAAACCTAATAGAAGATTTAATTATAGAATCTTTAGGAATTTATGCTCAAACAGTTTATTACATACCAAGAAAATATGTAAATAAAGATCAAATTCTTGGTGAAGATACATTAAGTACATTTAATTATGCTTACCCAGTTGAAATGTATTTTGAAAATGTAAAAGATTATGATGGAGCAGGCTCTTTCGTAAGTAAATTTGGTTTAATGATTGAATCATCAGCTACATTAGTTGTAGCAAGAAGAAGATGGAATCAATTAGTTGGTCAATATGGTAATACTATTTTAACAAATCGTCCAGTTGAAGGAGATTTAATTTATTTTCCTTTAACTAAAAGTTTATTTGAAATAAGATTTGTAAAAGATAAAGATCCTTTTTATCAATTAGGAAAACTTTATACTTATAAATTACAAGTTGAATTATTTCAATATTCTTCTGAAAAAATTGATACAGGTGTACCTGAGATTGATGTATTTGAACCATTAAAAACATTCAATACTGATCCTGCACGTAATGAAGTAATGTATGTAAATAGTATTACATTTACAAATCTTGGTGCAGGTTATGTATCAGCACCAACATTAACATTTACTGGTGGAACTCCACTTACAAATGCTACAGCTACTTGTACTATATTAGATGGTAAAATAAATAGTGCTACAATTACGAATGTAGGAAATGGATTTAAGAGTGTACCTACAATTACAATAAGTGCACCAGCAGCTGGAGGAACTCAAGCTGTTGCTACTTGTACTTTAAATATGAATATTGATAAGCAAGGTGGCTTTGGTGATAACGTTTCGGTTAAAGTTGAAAGAGACGTAAATAATAATAAAGTGGCATGGTCTGAAAATAATCCATTTGGAGAATTTTAATCATGTTAAATAAACCACCATATTATCACGAAACAATAAGAAATTGTATTATAGGATTTGCAAAAATATTTTCAGATCTTAAAATTGAAAGAAAAAAAGCAAACGGAACAGTAGAACAAACGTTATTAATTCCGATTGCTTATGCTCCGAAAGAAAAGTGGATACAACGTATAGAACAAGATCCTACTCTTTCGAATCAATTGATGACTACTCTTCCTCGTCTTTCTTTTGAAATGACTGGATTAAATTTAGATGCAACGAGAAAAGTTTCACGTATGGCATCTATTGAGAAGAATAAAGCAGTTGGATCTGGAGTAAATACAGCAAATAGAGTATTCGCTCCTGTACCATATAATTTAGATATAAATTTATATTGTATATCTAAAAATACAGAGGATGGTTTACAAATAGTAGAACAAATTCTACCTTATTTTACACCAGAATTCACGATGAGTATTCAATCGATGAAAACACCTCTTGATATTGTCACTGATGTTCCTATTATTTTAAATAGTGTGACATTTGTAGACGAATATGATGGTACTTTTGAGACACGTAGGTTTGTGACATGGACATTAGGTTTTCAATTAAAACTTAATCTTTTTGGATATGCAAACCCAGATGGTAAAATTATATCTAAAACGATTGTTGATATTGGCAATCCAGATAGACAAAACACGATAATAGCTAACCTAAATACAGGTGGAATTACGAGTGAAACATGGGAAGATATATTTAAAACTTCCGAATACGATATAACATAATAGGAAACAAATATGGCAAAACAAGTAATAGGAGTTGGTTCATCGCCGAATGACGGAACAGGTAATACTTTACGTGATGGTGGTGTAAAAATCAATTCTAACTTTGACGAATTGTATAACGGACTAGGTGGAAGCACTGTACGTATTGCAATTCCATCATCATCAATTTCAAATGGTGCAACACTTAAATTTGATGGAACTAATTTCGTACCAAACTCAGATATAGATACAAATACTACTTATGCTATTAGTTCAGAAACAGTGACAAGTGGTGCAAAAGTAAGATTAACAGGATCAGATTCTTCAACTGATGATATATCAATTTTAACAGCAAATGCTGGACTTACAATTACTCGTACTGACGCAAGTACAATCACTCTTACAAATAACAATCCATCTCCTGTCACTTTTTCTTTAAGTGCTGAAGCTATTCAAGCAGGTCAAAGAACAATTCGTTTAACAGGATCAAATGCTTCGTTATCTGATATTGCTCTTATTGCTGGTACTGGTATGACAATATCAAATCCGACTGCTTCATCTATTACTTTAGATTCTGCAATCGTTTCAGTGAATGGTGCAACTGGTACAGTTATTACAAACAGAACATATTCTTTTGGTGGTGGTACATCTAATCATTACGTTGTGACTGGTCCAGGATTGCCTACAGCTGGATCAAATGACCCAGATATTATTGCTCAAAGAGGTGAAACTATAAGATTTACAAATACACGTTCAGGACAAATTTTAGAAATACTTGATACTTCAAATGCTGCTCCTGCAGGTGATTATATTTCATCGCAAGGTTCATCAGCTAATATAGCAGATCAAAACCAAACGATTACATTTACAATACCAATGTCTGCTTCTACAGGAAACACATTTAAATATCGTAGTCAAACTGAGCCTGCGAATATGTTAGGAAACATAGTAGTTATATAATAAAGGTGGATAGGGCTTATGCCTACAAATTTTTATAATGCAAATACAGCACTTAAAGCTGTTGGTGTAAAAGTAAAATTTACAAAACAAGAAGTACAAGAATTTCTTAAATGTAAAGAAGATCCAATTTATTTTATAGAAAATTATTGTAAAATAGTTTCATTAGATTTAGGATTAATTCCTTTCGCTTTATATGATTGTCAAAAAGAAAAAGTAAGAACAATCATGAATAATCGTAAAGTGATTTTAATGGAAGGAAGACAGCAAGGAAAAACTATTACTTCTGCTGCATGTATTGTACATTATACATTGTTTAATGATAACGTCACTGTTGGTATATTAGCAAATAAAGGAAGTACCGCAAGAGAAGTTTTAGATCGTTATCAATTAATGTATGAAAATTTACCTTTATGGTTGCAACAAGGTGTTGTGACTTGGAATAAAGGAGATGTAGAATTAGAAAATGGTAGCAAAGTATTTACTTCTGCTACAACACCAAGTGCGATACGTGGTAAGTCAGTTAATTGGTTATATATTGATGAAGCTGCAATTATACCAAATCAAATCGCAGAAGAATTTTTTACTTCAGTTTATCCTACTATTATGGCAGGAGAAACTACAAAAATATTATTAAGTTCTACTCCATTAGGATATAATCACTTTTGGAAATTTTGGAATGATGCTGTAAATGATAAAAATGGATTTAAAAATCTTTTTATTCCTTACGATAAAATTCCAGGAAGAGATAAAGCTTGGGCTGAAGCACAAAGAAAATTACTTGGTGATATAAAATTTAATCAAGAAATACTTTGTGAATTTTTAGGAAGTTCACTTACACTTATTAATGGTGAAACTTTAAGAAATTTATCTCCTAAACCATTCATATATTCTAAAGATGGTTTAGATATATTAGAAAAGCCTGAACCGAATCGTAAGTATGTAATTGTAGTTGATTTGAGTAAAGGAACAGGAAGAGATTATACAGCATTTAGCATTTTTGATATAACAGAAATGCCTTATAAAGTTGTAGGTAAATATCGTTCGAATACAATTAGCATACTACTCGTTCCAAGTATCATAGATAAAATTGGAAGAGATTATAATAATGCTTTTGTGTTAATTGAAATTAATAGTGGTGAAACAGTTCCCTATATATTACATAATGAATTAGAATACGAGAATATTATCTTTGTTGCAAGAGTTAAGAATGAAGGACAAAGAATTACTGGTGGATTTGGTGACAAATCAAGTGCACTAGGTGTCACAACTGATGTATCTGTAAAAAGAAAAGGTTGTAGCATATTAAAGAATTTAATTGAGAATAATAGTTTATTAATATTTGATTCAACTATTATTAGCGAATTAACTACATTTATCAGCAAAAATGGTTATTTTTCAGCTGACGATGGCTATACTGATGATCTAGTGATGACGTGTGTACTCTTTGCTTGGCTTACAGCTGACGTATATTTTAGAGAAATAACGGACGTAAATATAAGAAAAGAGTTATATAAAAAACAAATACAAGAGATTGAAGAAGAGTTGACTCCATTTGGCTTCTTAAATGATGGAAATGACCGAGAAAACCCTTCGAATTTTTGAAAAAACTAAATAGGTAAGAGAAATAGCACGTTTGTCAAGAAACGTGTCAATAATTAAAGAGGAGAGAGCAAAATGGCATTCCAATTAAGTCCAGGAGTAATTGTCACAGAAAAGGACTTCACAAGCATAGTTCCTAATGTTGCCACAAGTGCAGGTGCATTTGTAGGTAAATTCGCATGGGGACCAATCGAAGATCCAGTGCAAATTACATCCGAAAACGAATTAGTAGAAAGATTCGGTACACCAGATGATTCAACTTTTGAATCATTTTTTACTGCAGCTAACTTTTTATCATACTCGAATAATTTATTCGTAGTAAGAGGAAATGGTTCAAGTGATAGAAATGCAGGAATTAGTGGTACCGCAGTTAAAATTAAAAACGCAGAACAATACTTATCATCATATGCAGGTGGTCAAGGAGCAGTTGGCGAGTTCGCAGCTAAGTGGGCTGGATCACGTGGCAATTCTTTAAAAGTATCAATGGCTGATAAGTCAACTTTCACAGGTTGGACTTATGAAACTAGCTTTGATAGATCGCCAGACACATCAGCTTGGGCAACATCAAATAACGTATCTAATGATGAAATTCATATTATCGTAATCGATGAAGATGGATTATTTACTGGCACAGCTGGTACAATCTTAGAAAAATTTGAATATGTTTCAAAAGCATCAGGTGCTAAAAAATCTGATGGTTCAAACAATTATTACAGAGATGTAATCAATTCAAATTCAAAATACATTTGGTGGATGGATCATCCAACTCAATCAGCAGAAGTTAATAATTCATCTAATGCTAGTGCAGTTGCTTGGGGCACAGCTCCAGCAGCACAACCATACAAAGACATTGCAGCAGCATTAGTTGCTTCTTTAACTGGTGGTGTTGATGATTATGCAGGTATAAGTGCAGGAAACATTCAAACAGGTTATGCTTTGTTTGCAAACGATCAGCTTGACATATCGTTAGTCCTTTTAGGAAAAGCGACAGCAGCAACAGCAACTTATGTAATTAATAGCGTCGTAGAAGTAAGAAAAGATGCAGTAGCTTTTATCTCTCCAGAAGCAGCAGGTGGTTCTTATATTTCTGATGCTTCAGCGACACCAGTAGCAGATATTATAACATATAGAACAGCACTTCCAAGTTCTTCTTATGCTATATTAGATTCTGGTTATAAATTCCAGTATGATCGTTATAATGACAAGTATCGTTATGTCCCATTAAATGGTGATGTAGCTGGTCTTGCCGCAAGAACAGATTATGCTCAAGATCCATGGTATTCACCAGCAGGTGCAAATCGTGGTCAAATTAAAAATGTTGTTAAACTAGCATTTAATCCAAATAGAACACAAAGAGATTCACTTTATCAAAAAGGTGTAAATCCAGTTGTGACGTTTCCAGGAGAAGGAACTCAATTATTTGGAGACAAAACTTTATTGTCAGCACCAAGTGCTTTCGATAGAATCAATGTACGAAGATTATTCATTGTATTAGAAAAAGCGATCTCAATTGCTGCGAAAGCACAATTGTTTGAGTTCAATGATGCTTTCACTCGTGCTCAATTCAAAAATCAAATAGAACCATTCTTAAGAGACGTACAAGGTCGTCGTGGTATTACTGATTTTAGAGTTGTGTGTGATGAAACAAATAATACAGGTGAAGTAATCGACAGAAATGAATTTGTAGCAAGCATTTTCATTAAACCTAATCGCTCAATCAACTTCATTAATCTAACATTTGTAGCAGCAAGATCAAGTGTTAATTTTAGTGAAATCGGTGGCTAATAATTAAAGGAGAAACTTAAATGGCTGATATAGCAGATTTTAAAGCACAAATGACTGGTGGCGGAGCACGTCCCAATCAATTTCGTGTTGAGTTAATTTTCCCTAGCTACGTTGTTGCAGGGATTTTGGCAAGTGCACAAGCACAATTTTTATGTAAAGCAGCACAATTACCAGCAAGCACAATAGAGAACATTCCAGTTCAATATCGTGGTCGTGCTGTTAATTTTGCAGGAGAAAGAACATTTGCTCCATGGACTGTCACAGTTTACAATGATACAAATTTCAATGTAAGAAATGCGATGGAACGTTGGTCAAATGGTATTCAAAATTATCAAACAACTAATGGTCGTGTAAATCCAAGAGATTATCAAACGGATTTAGTAGTAAGACAATTAGATCGTTCAGGTGCAATTATTAAATCATATCGTTTTGTTGATGCTTATCCAATTTCTATTGGTGTAGTTCAATTAGACTATGATACAGCAAATGCAGTTGAAACGTTTGATGTTGAATTTCAATACAATTACTTTGATAGTGATACAGCTTCACGTGATGGTGTAGGAGTGAATATTTCAATTGATACACCAATTGGTTCATTCCCAATTAAAATATAATAACAGAGTTCTAAAAAGAACTTAGAAATAGATTATGGCAGAATTATTTGGCTTTGAGATTAAAAGAAAAACACCGAAGAAAGAACTTAGTTCGGTTGTCACACCATCTAATGTAGATGGTTCGACGTTGGTAGCAGACGCATCGGCATATTATGGATTAACACTTGATTTAGATGCGAGTATTAAGGGCGAAAACGATTTAATAAAAAGATATCGTGAAGTTTCTTATTACCCAGATGCTGATAATGCAATTGAAGACATTGTAAATGAATCAATTGTATTAGATAATCAACGTCTTTCAGTTGACGTAGTTTTAGACGATTTAAAAGCATCAGATAATATTAAAGAAGCTATAAGAAAAGAGTTCGAAGAAGTTTATAAATTATTAGATTTTGATTTACGTGGTCATGATATATTTCGTACATGGTATGTTGATGGAAGACTGTACTATCATATAGTTATAGATCCAAAAAATACTAAAAACGGAATTAATGAATTAAGATTTATAGATCCACGTAAAATTCGTAAGATTAAGAATTATAAAAAAGAAAGAAATGATAAGGGTGTTGACGTAGTAAAAGATATACAAGAATACTACATTTACAATGACAAAGGAATTACTGATAGTTTAGCAACAGGTATTAAACTATCTTTAGATTCAGTTGTATTTGCTCCATCAGGATTAACTGATTTAAATTCTGGTATGATATTATCGCATTTACATAAAGCGATAAAACCAGTGAACCAGTTAAAAATGGTAGAAGATAGTATAGTAATCTATCGAATATCAAGAGCACCTGAACGAAGAATATTTTATATTGATGTTGGTAATCTGCCTAAGTTAAAAGCAGAGCAGTATGTAAACGACATCATGAATAAGTTTAGAAATAAAGTTGTATATGATGCATCAACAGGTGAAGTACGAGATGATCGTAAACACATGTCAATGCTTGAAGACTTTTGGATGCCAAGAAGAGAGGGTGGTAGAGGAACTGAAATTACTACACTCCAAGGTGGACAAAATTTAGGCGAGATAGCTGATGTACAATATTTTCAAAAGAAATTATATCAATCTTTAAATGTTCCTGTCACAAGATTGTTAAGTGAAACAGGATTTAATTTAGGAAGAGCAAGTGAAATAAGTCGTGATGAATTAAACTTCCAAAAGTTTATTGATAGATTAAGACGTAAATTTAGCACTATATTTTACAGTATTTTAAGAGTGCAATTAATTCTAAAAGGAATTATAAAAGATCAAGAGTGGGAACAGTTTTCTCAAAATATTCGTTTTGATTTTTTAAGAGATAATTTCTTTACTGAATTAAAAGAAAACGAAATACTTGCTCAAAGAATTAATATGTTAAATTCTATTGAACAATATATTGGAAAATATTACAGTATTAGTTGGGTTCGTAAGAACATATTAAGACAAACAGAAGATGATATTTCGAAAATTGATAAAGAGATAGCAGGCGAGCAAAGTCAACTACAAGATTTACAAATAGCTCAAACTGCTGAAACAGGTAATGAAGCAATAGATGCAGAACAAGATGAACAAAATTTTGAATCTCCTATTACTGATGAACCACAACAGGAACAATAATAAATTAAGGATAATTTTATGAGTATAAGCAACGAAAATCTTAATCTCGAAAATGAACTTTTAGAAGAAATAGAAAATCTTTTAGAACAATTTGATGAAGTAGAAGAAATAGAATTACCAGACGATTTAGAATTACAAGAATTACAAGAAGCAAATGTATATTCCGTAATTGCAACTAAACAGGATTCTGCACGAGATTTTCATAGTGACGCAAATAATAAACCCAATCCTGTAGGGAAAAATCGTGCTGAAATATATAAGAGAAAAATTTATGCTAAAACTCCACAAGATGCAATAGCTAAATTTAAAAAATTGCAAGGAGCAGACAGTAAATATATAAGAGAACCAAGAGTAGTTAAAACAGTTCCAGCTGAAAAAGCAAAAACTGATAAATTTGGGAGAAAACCAACTCGTGGATCTATTTTCCTTAAACATAAAGATGATGTTAAAAACTTAGATAAAGATAATGCTCATGTTAGAGTAGTCACTAAAACTGATAAAGGATTAAAACCAGGATTTAGAAATAAAAGTGGAGAATTAGAGCACCCATATAAAAAACTCCATATAAAACATAAAGATCGTGCTCCTATTAAAAGAGCAGTGTATTCACATATAGGCAAGAACTTTGATCCAGATGACCATATAGATAATACTGCTTATAAAAAAATAAAACACTATGTAGGAGAAGAAAAAATTATGGAACAAAAAATTAGAGACTTAATTGATAATATTGAAATAGGAAATGCTGACGCAATTAATGCATCGTTTTCAACAGTAATGGCTGAAAAAGTATCAGCAAGATTAGATAGTTTAAAGCAAGAAGTTGCTAATGTGATATTTAAAGATAAAATAGAAAATAACGAAAAAAATAATTAGGAGTATTACTAATGGCTGTTATAAAGACTATATTAAAAAAAGCTAAACATGAAGTTGTAGTTAAATTTACAAATGACACAGGAACTAATCAAACTTCAACTTTTGATTTAGATATAGATGCTTTACTAAGCACTGAAGTAGTTGAAGGAACAGTAAAAGTAAATATAATCGAAATACATTGGGCTGGATTAGCAAATAGTCATTTTCATCTAGAAAGAAACAGTGTTAAAATATTTGCTGCACAAGGTTCAGATGCAGATCAATTTATATTTTCAGGATTTGTAGATGGTATACAAAACACTTCTGATATTACTATCTCTATGAATGGTGAAATATATGTTTATGTAGTATTGCGTAAGAATTCAGGATTTGAAAGCAAAATAGAAACTGCTGAATTTGGTTCTTATGATGACAACACTGCTAGAGGTAGTTAGTTAAATGAAACTTATTAGAGAATTTACAGAATCAGTAAAATACTTAATTGAATCTCCAACAACTGCAGGAGCAACTAAGAATTATTTTATTGAAGGAGTATTTTTACAAGGTGAAATTAAAAATCGTAATGGTAGAGTATATCCTATGGATATAATGAGAAAAGAAGTTGAAAGATATACAAAAGAAAATATTGACAAGAATCGTGCGTATGGTGAATTAGGACATCCTGATTCTCCTACTATTAATTTAGATAGAGTATCGCACATGATAAAAGAATTGAAGCTTGAAGGCAATAATTATGTCGGAAAAGCGAAAATAATGGATACACCATATGGTAAAATCGTTAAGAGTTTAATTGACGAGGGTGCTAATTTAGGTGTTTCATCTAGAGGGATGGGATCGTTAAGAGCAAGAAATGACGGAACTCAATTAGTACAAGATGACTTTATGCTAGCGACAGCTGGTGATATAGTTGCTGATCCATCAGCACCAGACGCATTTGTGCGAGGTGTTATGGAAGGAAAAGAGTGGGTGTTCGTTGATGGTAAATTCCTTGAGAAAGACATAGAGCAAGTAAGAAAAGAGATAGCAAGTACAAATAGAATAGCCCTTGCTGAAGCTCAAGCAATACAATTTGCAAACTTTCTTAAGAAAATAAAATAACTAAATATGAATGGAAAACCATTCTTTATACATTTAAATTAGGAGAATATAAATGAAGATCGAACAAACTATCGCAAAGCTGTTAGCTGAAGCGAACAAAGCTAAATCTCTATTATCTGAACAAGATAAAGAGGGAAGTGCTTATGCTATTGGCATGGCAAAAGCTAAAGAAATTACAGGTGATGAACCACCTCTTGAAAAAGAAACAATCAAAAAAGCACACGATATTGCTAAAGGTATTCTTAAGAAAGAAGAAATCAATCCATTCAGTGGTCAAGCATTAAAAACTGAAGAGACTGAAGAAGAAAAGAAAAAAAGAGAAGAAGAAGAAAAGGCAAAAGCAGAAGCAGAAAAATCTACTAAATCTGAATCAGAAGTGGCTCCTAACACAGATGATAAGAAAAAAGAAGATGAAAAAGCTAAAGAAAAAGAAATCGTAAAAGAAACAGAAATGACTGACGACGAAAAGAAAAAAGCTGAAGACGAAGCAAAAGCTAAAGCTGAAAAAGAAAAAGCTGAAGTTAAATCAGAAGCTGAATTAACAGATAAACAAAAAACTTTACCACCTGCATTGCAAAAAGCAATTAAGGATAAAGAAGAAAAAGAAACTGTTAAAGAAGAAACTGAAGAAGAAAAAGCTAAAAGAGAAGCTGAAGAAAAAGCTAAAGCAGAAAAAGAAAAAGCTGAAGTAAAGTCAGAGTCTGAAGATAAAAAAGAAGACGAAAAAGATGAAGATGAAAAAGAAATGAAATCTGAGTCTGAAGATGAGTCAGAAGATGAAGAAGATGAAGATGAAAAAGAAATGAAATCTGAGTCTGAATCTGAAGATGATGAAGAAAAAATTAAAGAAAAAAATGCTAAAAAGCCAGACGAAGTGAAAATGAACGAAAAAACTAATGAATCAGTTAAAGTAGATGTATCTGCTGATGTTGAAGCATTATTAAAAGGTGAAACACTTTCGGAAGACTTTAAAGCAAAAGCAAAAGTAATATTCGAAAACGTAGTAATCAATAGAGTAAAAACTGAGATTGCTCGTATTTCAAATGAATTGACAACTGAAAATGCTAAAAACATGTCAGTTATCAAAGAGAGCCTGATTGAAAAAGTTGATGGATATCTCAGCTATGTAGTTGAGCAGTGGGTCTTACAAAATGAAATCGCTCTTGAATCAGGTATTAAGACTGAAATACTTGAAGACTTTGTAAGTGGTTTAAGAAATTTATTCGAAGACCATTACATTGAAGTACCAAATGAAAGATTTGATGTACTTTCTGATCTTCAAGATCAACTTAATACTACCAAGAAAAAACTTGATGAAGCTACAACTGAAAATGCTAAAATTTCTAAAGCATTTAGTGATTTACGAAAAAGTGAAATCATATCAGTAGTTTCAAAAGATCTAGTGTCAACAGATGCAGAAAAACTTAAATCATTAGCTGAAGAGCTAACGTTTGAAGATGATGCGTCTTTTGAGAGAAAAGTACAGACAATAAGAGATAATTATTTCTCAGCAGTGTCTGCGACTCAAAGTTCTACTAAAACAATAGTAGATACAATAGTGACTGATGAGCCAATCGTTATCAACGAGTCAGCTAAAATAACTGACGTAAAAATAGCTGCATATGCAGAACTATTAACTCGCTCAAAGAAATAAATTTAAAAAACAATAATAACGGAGAAACAAAATGAAAAGTAGACAAGATCTATTAAAAAAATGGGCTCCAGTATTAGATCACGAAGGTGTTGCACCTATTAAAGATGCATACCGAAAAGAAGTGACAGCAGTTCTTCTAGAGAACCAAGAGCGTTCTATTAATGAAGAAAAGCAAGCACTTTTTGAAGCAACTCACGCGAACGCAGCTGGTGCATTACCAGACAGTTCAGGAGTAGCTAAGTTTGATCCAATATTGATCTCATTAGTGCGTAGAGCAATTCCACAAATGATCGCTTATGACATTTGCGGAGTTCAACCTATGACACAACCAACTGGTTTAATATTTGCTATGAAAAGCAGATATACAGCTCAGAATGGTACTGAAGCATTATTTAACGAAGCTGATACAGACTTCGGTGGTACAGGCACGCATGCTGGTTCAAATCCAGTAAGTGGTAGCTATACAACTGGAACTGGTTTAGCAACTACTGATGCTGAAGGATTAGGCGATTCAACAACGTTCAATCAAATGGCGTTTTCAATCGAGAAAACTTCAGTGACTGCGAAAACTCGTGCTTTAAAAGCTGAGTACACAGTTGAATTAGCACAAGATCTAAAATCAGTTCATGGTTTAGATGCTGAGAGTGAATTATCAAATATCCTATCTACTGAAATCCTTGCGGAAATCAATAGAGAAGTAATTAGAACAGTTTACACATCAGCTAGAACAGGAGCTCAAGTCGGCACAACAACTGCTGGTACTTTTGATCTTGATGTAGATTCAAACGGAAGATGGTCAGTTGAGAAATTCAAAGGATTATTATTCCAAGTAGAGAGAGAAGCAAACGTTATAGCACAAGAAACACGTAGAGGAAAAGGTAATTTCATTATCGCTTCTTCTGATGTTGCGAGTGCGTTAGCAATGTCTGGTGCTTTAGACTATGCTCCAGCTCTTTCAACAAATCTTAATGTAGATGAAGCTTCTACAACTTTTGCTGGTGTCCTTAATGGTCGCTACAAAGTGTTCGTAGATCCATATTCTGCTAACAATGCAGCGAATCAGTTGCTATTAGTAGGATACAAAGGTAGTTCAGCATTTGATGCTGGAATATTCTATTGTCCATACGTTCCATTACAATTGGTGCGTGCAGTAGATCCTTCTACATTCCAACCAAAAATAGCGTTTAAAACACGTTATGGTATGGTAGCGAATCCATTCGCAGGATTAACATCAAATACTAACTTCTACTACAGAAAAGTAGCAGTGACGAATTTAATGTAATCTAAGAAGTTGATTATATAATTTTAAAGGGGGGGATGAATTAATCTCCCCCTTTTTCATTTATACTAAATAATTATAATATGACTCTTAAAACTTCAAATAAACCATCAAACACTAACCCACTTAATCCTAACGGATTTTCTTTTTCATTTGCACGTATTCCAAATGTAAATTATTTCGTTCAGTCGATTAATATACCTGATCTTACATTAGGTGAAGTTGTTCAAGCAACTCCACTTTCAGATGCTTACATTCCAGGAGAAAAACTTGTTTATGGTGTTTGTAATTTAGAATTTATAGTAGATGAAGATATGGAAAATTATCTCGCACTATATCGTTGGATGGTCGCTCTTGGCAAACCAAGAAACTATGAACAATATTTAAATTTTCCAACTACCGACACTGAAGCTTATAAAGCAAATTTAAAAGAATTAGCAAAAAATTATTCAGATGGCACATTATTAATACTAAATAATAATAACGGAATTAGTAAAATAATCACGTTTAAAAATATGTTTCCAACAGGATTGTCGTCGATGACATTCGATTCTAAAAATACTGATGTGACTTATATTACAAATAGCGTGACCCTAAGATATAGTTATTTTACAATACAGAGTCCTACCTCTTCGACAGTCAATTAAAATACAAAAGAAAGACTGTTAAATGCAAAAAAATATATTCATATTATTTTTATCATTTTTGCTTACTATTGGAGCAGGGCGAAGCTTTGCTCAAGAATCATTACCAAAAAGCGATAAGTACCCAGATTCATCTTGGATTGAAGAAATACCAGTAGTTTGTAATGACTCTACAACAATTCATACTTTTTTAGAATCTAAAGGTTGGTTTATGTCAAAAACATACACTGGAAGAACTGGTGCTGAAGTTGATGGAAAACCAGTCTTTATTATAGCACATTATAAGAATGCAAAATCAACAAAATCAATTATAGAAACAATCACTGTTCCATCAGGTGAATCTTGCATAATGTATCAAGGATTTGACGAAAAAAATACTTCAAATAAAGCTTAAACCCATTTACTTACAAGCTTTTTTATAGTATAATATGAATTATGACACTTGAAGAAATACAAGAAAATTGGAAACAAGACTGTATTATAGACGATAATCATTTAGATCGAGAATCTGTTCGTACACCAGTCTTACATTCAAAATATTTAAACCTACTCATTTCATATAAACATCGTATTACATCAGCACAATCTGAATATAATAGTATGCGTGTAAAGAAATTTAGATATTATCGTGGTGAAATGACTAAGGGTGAATTAGAACTTGCTGGTTGGGAACAATGGCAAGGCATAAAGCCATTAAGAAATGAAATGGATGAATTTCTAAATGGTGACGCTGATTTAATTAAAGCCAAACTTAAAATTGAGTATCTATCGAGCATACAAGAACTTCTTGAATCTATATTACAACAGATCAAGTCACGAGATTGGATTATAAGGAATTCATTAGAGTGGAAAAAGTTCGTTAGTGGTGCTTAATGTCCGAAGATAATAAATCCCAAATTACAATTGAAAACTATACTGAAACACACGTTCGTGTATTCTCAGAAGATTTAGGTATAGAAAAAGAAATTTCCGAATATTTTACATTTTACGTTCCAGGAGCCCACTTCACACCACAATACAGAGCACGTATATGGGATGGTAAAACACGTCTTTATGATTTACTTCGTAAGACAGTTTATACTGGTTTAATTCCTTATGTTCGTAAATTCGCCTTTGAACGTGGTTATACCATATCTGAAACAGGGTTTCCAAAGTATATTGAACCTATAACAGAAGAAGAGGTTAAAACCTTTATAGATTCATTAAATATAACCTCTAAAAACGATCCAGATCTATTAGTAAGAGACTATCAATATAATGCGGTTTATTCCGCTTTAAAGCGACGAAGAGCCCTATTGTTGAGTCCAACTGCCAGTGGGAAGAGTCTAATAATGTATTCTCTATTACGTTGGTATTCAACGTTGAAAAACAATAAGAAATGCTTGATTATAGTTCCAACAACTAATCTAGTGGAACAGTTATATAAAGACTTTGATGATTATTCAACTAAAAATGGTTGGAAAGTAGATGCTCATATTCAAAAGCTTTATGCAGGATTTTCAAAAGAACTTACAAAAAATGTATTAATCACTACTTGGCAAAGTATTTACAAATTACCAAAATCATTCTTTGAGCAGTTTGATGTGGTTTTTGGAGATGAAGTTCATAAATTTAAAGCAAGAAGTCTTATTACAATAATGGAAAAATGTAATAAAATAAAATTTCGTATTGGTACAACTGGAACAATCGATAACAGTAAAATAAATAAATTAGTACTCGAAGGACTTTTTGGAATCGTAGAAAAAGTCACAACTACATCTGATTTAATCGACCAGAAAAAATTAGCAGATTTAAAAATTATTTGCTTACTCCTTTCATATGATGATATATCACGTGAAGGAAGAAAAAATAACGTTTATTCAGACGAAATAGATTGGTTGGTTTCTTGTGATAAAAGAAATAACTATATTACAAATCTTGCTATTAACTGCAAAGGGAATACTTTAATACTTTATCAATATGTGAAGAAACACGGAATCCCTTTATACGAGAAACTAAATAGATTAGAGAAGAAATATAACAAAAAAATATATTTAATCTCTGGCGATACGATTGTTTCTGATAGAGAACAAGTAAGAGATATCGCAGCAGATACAAGCAATTGTATAATAGTCGCAAGTTATGGCACTTTCAGCACAGGTGTGAATATACCGAGTATTGAAAATATTATATTAGCAAGTCCGATTAAGAGTAAGATACTTAATTTACAAAGTATTGGAAGAGGACTACGATTAAATAAGAATAAAACTACATGTAATTTGTTTGATATTGCTGATGACTTATCTTATAAGAAATGGAAAAACCATACTTATAGACATTTGTTGTCAAGAATGCAAACTTATGACGAAGAAAAGTTTAACTATTCATTAGTAGAGGTAAAATTAAATGCATCAGAAATCAGCGACACCGAGAGTAATAAAATCGAGTGAAGATTTTGTCATTGTAAGATTATCAACAGGAGAATCAATATTAGCCATTCGTTTGAAAGAGGACGAAAAAGAAATTACTATTGAATATCCATTTGCACTTAAAAATTATCCAAGAATTACAAAACAAGGTGGAATTATAGAACAAGTGACTGCAGGACCATATTGTAGTTTCGCCGAAAATAGAGTTTTTACATTCCCGAAGAAAGACGTTTTTTTCGTTAAGAAACTTCATTCTTTCGCAGTACCATTCTTTATGTCATTGTACAATCAACACGAAAGATTGGTTGCAATGGGTTCTTATGACGATTTAATGAATAGATTTATGGATAAACAAGAAATGGCTGATTTAAGACACGACGAACAATTCCCAGATACAGAATCAGAAGATTATACGAGTAATTATGATACAGAAACAGAGGAATTAACTACTGAAGAAATGGATAATATAACAGAAATTTATAATCAGATTAAGAGCAAAGATAAGAAAGTAATCCATTAATTATTATAATAGAATATTTCAAACATCCACAGGTGTTATTATAATATGAAAAATCTTGAAAGTAAAGGTGTGAAAAAAAACTCAAATCAAAACACTTTACTTACAATATATTTTAGAGTATAATTGTGATCTATTTACTCTTTAATATTTAAATCCTTTATTATGAATAAAAAAACTAAAGAACCAAAAATACATTACGTCAATAATGCTGAATTTCTTAAAGCATTAATTCAATGGAAAAAAGATTGTGTTGACGCAGAAGATAGTGGAGAAGAACATCCACCAAGAATTCCTAATTACATAGGTGAATGTATTTTAAAAATAGCAACACGTCTTTCTACACGTCCAAATTTTAATAATTATACATATCGTGATGATATGATATTAGATGGTATTGAAAATTGTATTCAATATCTTCACAACTTCGATCCTACCAAATCTAAAAATCCCTTTGCTTATTTTACTCAAATCATATATTACGCATTCTTAAGACGTATTATGAAAGAAAGAAAACAAGCTTATATTAAAACTAAAATTCTTACTTCTTTACCACCTACTTTTTTTCAAGAACTTGGTATGAGTGATGATGAAATATCAGAGTCAGAAAGAAACTTTGATAAATTTGTTAGTAAGATGAGCCAAGCAATAGAAAGCCAAAATAACTTTGATGAATGGCTAGTTAAAAAGTCTGTTGCTAGGAAAATGAAAAATAATATTGAAACGATTGATTTAGATAATGACAAAGATAGCGATTATAACTGATACACACTTTGGTGTGCGTAATGACATTAGCCACTTTTTAGAGTCTCAAAATAAGTTTTTTGATACAACGTTTTTTCCTAAAATAGATGAACTAAAGATAGATACATTACTACACTTGGGTGATATATTCGATAGACGTAAATATATCAATTACTATACATTAAAACAGAGTAAAGAATTTTTCTTCAATAAGTTAAAAGAAAGAAACATTACTATGTATGTTGTAATTGGTAATCACGACACATACTTCCGAAACACAAATGAGATTAATAGCATATCTCTACTCTTAACTGAATATCCAAATATAAAAATCCTATACGAACCACAAACAATCCAAATAAAAGAAACATTATTTTGTAATATTCCATGGATATGCGAAGACAATAAAGATAAATGTTGGGAAGAAATTAAAAATACAAAAGCAGAAGTTTGTATTGGTCATTTTGATATTCAAGGATTTGAAATGCATACTGGTGCAGCATCAAAAGATGGAATACCAAAAGATAAGTTTATGAAATTTGATTTACTTATGTCAGGTCATTTTCATCATCGTTCACAACACGATAATATTACTTATTTGGGTGCACCATATGAAATGACTTGGTCTGATTATAATGATAAAAAAGGTTTTCATATATTCGATACAGCAACTCGTAAATTAGAGTTTATACAAAATCCAAATACTATGTTCTTAAAAGTAGAATATGATGAATCTTATTTTGCTGAGAATCCACCTAATTTTGAAGATTATAGAAACAAATATATAAAAGTAATTATAACAAATCGTAAAAATTTATTAAAGTTTGATACATTTATAAAAAATTTACACAATCATAATCCATATGATGTAAAGATACTGGAAACGTTTGTTGATTTTTCGTCTGCTAACGTATCTGATGAAATTAACGTAGAAGATACTACTAGCATATTAAATGGTTATGTTGATACTATTACAACTAGTATTGAAAAAAATAAACTTAAATTATATTTAAACTCGTTGCATGCTGAAGCAATTGCGAGCGAGACTATTATTAAAGAATGATAATATTTCATAAATTAAAATGGCGTAATTTCCTCTCAACAGGTAATGTTTGGTGCGAAATACAATTGAATAAAACACGAAGTACAATCGTAGTAGGAAAAAATGGTGATGGTAAATCTACCATGCTTGATGCTCTTACTTTTGTTTTATTTGGTGAACCATTTAGACAAGTAAAAAAGAATCAACTAATTAACTCAATTAATGGCAAAAATGCTGAAGTAGAAATTGAATTTTCTTCTGGTACAAATACCTATAAAATAAAAAGAGGAATTAAACCTAATATATTTGAATATTATGAAAATGGAGTATTACAAAATCAATCAGCAGCAATCAGTGATTGTCAAAAGAAAATAGAAGAACAAATACTTAAAATTAATTATAGAACATTCTGTCAAGTTTGCATTTTAGGATCTGCTTCTTATATTCCTTTTATGCAACTACCTACAAATCAACGTAGATTAGTAATTGAAGATATTTTAGATATAGGTATCTTCAGTAAAATGAATGATATACTTAAAATAAGAGCAGTTGATACTAAATTAGCATTAGTTGATGTAAATAAGGATATAGAGATAGCCAAATCAAATATACAAGCCCAAAAAACTATACTTGAAAATTTATCAGTATCTAAACAAGAGAACATAATCAAGATAGATGATAAAATAGAAAAGTACAGAGAAGATATAAAAGAAATACAAAACAAAATAATTACATTAAATAAAAGACTTTTAGAGATTGATAGTTTAACAACTGACTCAGTAGATGTATTTGATCGTATAGACAAAGCAAGAAAACTAATCGCAATAAATGAAAGTCGTATTGCTGAGATACAAGAAAAGATAATATTTTTTAACGAGAACGAAAATTGTCCTACTTGCGAATCAACAATACAGCATAAGCAACATGCACTAAGTAAATTAGAAAAAGAAAAAGAAGATATAAAATCTAGACTCTCTAAACTATTAGAAGCTTTGACTGCTGGAGAAACTAGATCGAGAGAAATAAGAACATTATTTAATGAGAAAATAGAAATTAATAATGAAATATCTAATTTGAATACTAGTGTAAAATTTACTGAAACTAATATTGAAAACAATATAGCTGAAAAACAATCATTATCAGATACAACTAGTGATACCAACAAATATAAAGATAAAATTAAAGAATTAGCTGAACTAGCATTAGTTGATGTTGACAAAAAGAATAATTTAATGCAAGTAATAGAACTAGAAAATACTTCTAAATTACTCTTACAAGATTCAGGTGTTAAAACTGCTATTATTCGAAAGTATTTACCTGTAATGAATAAGTTGATTAATAAATATTTACAAGCGATGGACTTTTATGTTCATTTTGAATTAGATGAGAACTTCACTGAGACGATACGTTCAAGACATAGAGATGAATTCACTTATGATAGTTTTTCAGAGGGTGAAAAGATGCGTATCGACTTAGCTATATTGTTCACATGGCGACATATAGCGAAATTGAAGAACAGTATTAATACATCTTTATTGGTACTGGATGAAATATTTGACTCATCTTTAGATGCATCAGGTGTAGATTATTTTCTAAATCTAATCTCGCAACTAGACGCACAAGTTAATGTTTTCGTAATTAGCCATAAGGGTGATACTCTAATTGAAAAATTTATGAGTACAATTAAATTTGAGAAGAAAAACGACTTCTCTACAATCGTAAATGCATAAACTATGAAAAGAAAACACAAAAAACCAATAACGATAAATCCATTTACTGGAAAATCAAATGAAGTAATTGTCCGTCAAGGAATGGCATCACAAACATCTGATGCTTATGGTGCTGTTGATAGAAGAGATGAATCTAAAACAGTTCTTAGAGATAAACAACATCACTTATACTTCAAATTAAAGCTAATTGAAAATTGGATATATGAAAAGAAACATCGTAAGTTTTTTTCCGATTCAGAACCAACTATAAAACAATTAGAGGTGCAACGTCATAACATGAAACATGAATATAATCGTGTGTCTAAATTATTAAAAGAAAGTAAATAATGACTGATATAAAAGAAGTTATATGGGATTCAGTGGACGAAAATGGTAATCCTATAAATCCAAGACTAGCTACTGTTGAAGAAATAGAAGCAAAAAAGAAATCAAAAGGAATCCCTATTATAGAAGAATCTTTTGATAAACGTATTACAAAACCAGAACCAACTAAGGTAGAAGTTAATATAACAAAGAGTAGTATAGATGGTAAAGAAATTATAACACCAGTAAGAACAACAGATGGTTTAATTCCATGGAACGATCCACGTTTAAAAACACCACCAAAAGAATGGGACTTTAAAAAACCAGTAGAAGAAGCAGCACAATTAGGTTTATTATTAATTAAAGTAGCACAAAAATTAAATGGTGCTGGTCTTTCAGCGAATCAAATAGGAATAGACGCAAAAGTATTTGCAATTACAGTAATTGAAAATTATCAATATGCTGCTTTTAATCCAGTAATATTAGAATCATCAGAAGAAACTGAATTAATGGAAGAGGGATGTTTATCTCGTCCTGGACTGTGGTTGAAAATATCAAGACCAAAAAAAATTAAAGTTAAGTATTTCACATTTAAAGGTGAAGAAGTGCTTAATGAATTAGATGGTTTTCATTCGAGAGTATTTCAGCATGAATACGATCATATGCTAGGAATAGACTTTACTCAAAGAGTGGGTAAATTGAAATTAGATATGGCTTTAAAAAAATTAGATAAACAATTAAGAAAAGCTGCAACTACTCAGCAATTAGAATACGAAGCGAAACTAAGACCTAAGTTATTTGCAGAATAATTTACTTCCAAGATTTTTTATAGTATAATATATGTCTAATCAATTAAAAAGGTATTTTTATTATGGACTCAAGATTTGACCACATCAATTCCCTTCAAAAACAAAAACAAGCATTCGAATATCAATTAAGGAAAGATAAAGAAAGAAGACAAACTCTTAAAGAAATACAACACATAGGTATTATATTTGGTGTTGGTTTTTTATTTGGATTATTATTCAATGTCATATTCTTTTAAATCACATAACGAATTAAATAAAAATTTGACTGATTACATTTCAACAGTCACTGATAAAGAAGACATTTCTAAAATACCGATCGAATCGATTAATGATTTTTTAAATGGTTTAGAGTCATTTTTAGAAGAATCAGCAAGTAATTAAGGCGAAATTAAGGCGACTTCAATATAAGTTATTGATTTATATATCTTTTTTATTTTCTCCTAATTATATACTTTTAGATCGTTTTATAGTAGAATATATGTATATATTATGAATAAAAAAGATTTATTAGCGAAACTACTTTCTACTGAAAATATAACTGTTTTAAGACAGCCTGTTGCGACTGCATCTTTTAACGTTGAAACTAGAGTTCTTACTCTTCCTGTCTGGAAGAACCTTTCCGAAAATATCGAAAATATGTTAATTGCTCATGAAGTAGGGCATGCTCTTTACACTCCATTTAGAAAATCAGAAACAGAAGAATTTAATAATAATAAACTATTACATTCTTGGGCGAATGTTATTGAGGATGTTAGAATTGAAAAGAAAATACAAAACGAATATCCAGGATTGAAAAAAGACTTTGTTTCAGCTTATAAAGAATTAGTTGATAGAAATTTCTTTGGTGTTAAAGGTAGAGATTTAGTAAAAGAACAATTTATTAATAAAGCAAATTTGTTTTATAAAGCTGGTTATAACTGTGGTGTTAAATTTACAACAGAAGAATATGGTTATATAAAAGAAATTGATAATTGTGAAACGTTTGATGATGTTATGAAGTTAGCAAAAAAACTTACTGCTTATTCTGTTGCTAAAAAAGAATTAGAAAAACAAGCTTTAGAAAAACTTGCTGCATTGTACTTACAAAATGGTGATGAGAATGAACAAGGTGAACAACTTAAAGATTCTTTAAAAGATCTTCTTATGGATGAACTGGACGAAAATGGAAACAAAATAGGTGGTTCTAAATCTAATCCTGAAATAACTGTTCCTGAAACTGATAATACTACTGAACAAACAATTCAAGACAAGTTTGATAATATGTTATCAAAACACACAAGCAATAATGAATTTGTTATGGTTGACTATAATCCAAAATTTGTAGGATTCGATCCTTATGTACCATATACAAAATATATGGCAGATGTAGATGCTTGGTTAGCAATTAGAAAAACTAAGGAAGATTTAGAATTATTGAATGCTAAAAAAGCAGGTCATGAAGGATGGGAAACTACTGAAGATAAAATAAGATTAGCGAGCAGTGAATTCAATTCATATCTACAAGAAACTAAAAAAGAAGTAAATTACTTGCTTAAAGAATTTGAAATGAGAAAATCAGCAAATCAATATTATAGAACAAAAGAACATAAAACTGGTGTAATTGATATTAGAAAATTAGCATCTTATAAAATTAAAGAAGAAATATTTAAAACTATCCAATCATTACCAAAGGGAAAAAATCATGGAATGGTTATGTTAATGGATTGGTCTGGTAGTATGAGTGGTATATTAAAAGATGTTATTAAACAAGTTTATTTAATGACTAGTTTTTGCAAAATAGCAAATATACCATTTACTGTTCTTGCTTTCACTAATGGTATATCTGACTCTAATCCTGAGAAAGCATTATGTGATATTGAAAGAACAAAACAATTTGGTGAAAGATATATACCTTATGATAATAAACTATCGCCTGAAGAAAATCAAGCTAAAAAGACAATTTCTACAAATCAATTAGATGTTGAGATGTTTAGAGTTGTTGAACTCTTATCTAATAAAATGAGCAAAGAAGAGTATAATAAAATGGGTGCTTTATTATTCTCTGAAATGTATAAGAATGTTTCTAATTATAAATTAGCATCAACTCCTTTAAATGAATCTTTATATTATATGATTGATTTCTTACCAAGATTTAAAAAATTAAATAATGTTCAAAAACTTTCTTTTATAGTATTAACAGATGGCGAAGGACATAGCATCTATCCAAGACGTTTTGAATCTTACAGTTCTTATGGATCTACTATAAAAAAACATTTATATCTTAGAAAAGATAATAAAGACTATGAATTTAAAACATATATGCAAACTGGTGCTTTAATTAAAATGATAAAAGATCAAGATCCAAATACAACTTGTCTTGCGTTTTCTTTAATAAGAAACAATAGAAGATACATAAGCAATACATTATCTCAATTAACTAGTTATACAAATAATGGTCATTTTGGAAATGCTGATGAATCTTCAGTAATTAAAATAGCAAAAGATTTTAAAGAATTAGGTGCTTCTGCATTAAAAGAAATTAATTCTTATGATGAATATTATTTAATCCCGATAGAAAGTATTAAACCTGAAGCTTTGAATATTACTAATGATTTGAATTCTACAAAAGAAAAAACAGCAAATCAAATAGCAAAATCATTTACTAAGCTTTTAAAACAAAATAGAAATAGTAGATTCTTATTAACTTCTTTTGCAAAACAGGTAGCATAATGGCTGAAACAATTTCATTAAAAGATAAAATTATAGAGTTGAGATCTAAAATACTTATACATTCTTATATGTATTGGTATAAAGACAATCCTCTCGTGTCTGATGCTTTATTTGATGCTTGGAAAAAACAATTAGTTGAATATCAAGCTGAGCATAAACAAAAATTTCCTAATGAAAAAATAGAATTTTTTGAAACTGCATTTATTAATTGGGATGGAACTAATTCAAAGGCACTCCCTTTATTTGATGAATGGATTACGAATAGAGTTGAAATGCTGGACAAATATAAAAATGCAACTCCATACTTTAATATTTAAATTTATGATATTACTTTCTCTATCAGGTTGTTTTGGTTCCACACTATTAACTTTGGGTGGAATTAAAATAACCACTGGGGATGTAATAACAAAAATCGTTAAAATTGTACCAAAAAACGATGAAAATCTAGAAGATTACGAAAATAAAAAACTATAATATGACTAAGCTATTGAAATATATATCTTTTTTATTTTCTGGAAGTATATACTTTTTCAACGATTTATGGTATAATATATGTATAAACTAACTAAAAAAGGCAAATATATGATGAATGATGTGAATATAAAAAAGTTTGTAGAATCTCTACATAAATCTTATTCCAATGATGAAAATAAATTCAATTGGAAACAAATCGTTAAGGTTTTTAAAACTAGTAAATTTGATAACAAATCAGAAGTTTATAATTGGGTGAGAGCACAAAAAGCTGGAAGAGGTGCTTATATTATTCCTCTTTCAAGTGTTTCTTCTTCAGTGACAAATAATGTTGTCAAAATTGATACTGTAAAATCTGAATCTTCTAATTTAGATGTTAAGTCTTTAGTTCCAATTAGAGATAGTAATTATGTTCCATTCGGAAATTACAAAGATTTAGAAACTATTATATCATCTAAACAATTTTATCCAACATTTGTGACTGGACCGACTGGTAATGGTAAATCTACTTCAATTGAACAAATTTGTGCAAAACACAAAATTTCTTTAATTAGAGTTAATTTAAACAGCTTAACAGATGAAGATCAATTAATTGGTACTAAAACACTTATCGATGGTAATATACAAATCGTAGAGGGACCAGTTGTTATAGCAATGAGATTAGGAATCCCACTATTGCTTGATGAAATCGATGCTGGTGGTGCTAATACTCTATTATGCTTGCAACCTATCCTTGAAGGAAAGCCATTCTATTTTAAATTAAAGAATGAGATTATCGTTCCTAAATTTGGCTTTAATATATTCGCGACAGCGAACACTAAGGGTAAGGGATCAGAAGATGGAAGATATATTGGTACGAATGTTTTAAATGAAGCATTTCTTGAAAGATTTGCTGTGACATTCCAACAAGAATATCCAACACCATCGATTGAATTAAAGATCGTTAAAAATCTGATGGACTCTTATAAGTGTAAGAATGACAAATTTGCTCAGACTTTAGTTAAGTGGGCTGATGTGATTAGAAAAACAAATGAATCTGGTGGTGTTGATGAAACAATTACTACAAGAAGATTGGTTCATATTGTAAGAGCATACTCAGTATTTAAAGATATTGATAAATCTATACAGTTATGTACGAATAGATTCGATGAAGCAACAAGACTTGCTTTTATTGATTTATTTGACAAAGTATCAAATAACAAAGAAACTTCGGCTCCGAAACCATCAGAGTCTGAAGTTGCGAGTGCTGTAGTTAATCAACAACAAACAGTGAGTGCTTAATGCTAACTTGGAATTCACTTACTAAATCACAAAAACGTTGGGTAGAAAACGTTGCGAAAATTCTACCCGATTGTGTGACCAATGGGCATATTACAGCAACACAATGTTATGACTCTTTTAAACTATTAGAAAAACAAAGAGTTTCAGGTAGTCCAAAAATTGGATATCCAAATTGGTTGTTTAAACTTAATAAAATTAAAAGAGGAATCTATTTGTTTCCAGCAGAGGGAGTGACAGTACAAAAAGCATCTCAATCTTTAAGTGGGAAAGCTGAACCTATTGCTATTACCAACAGAGTATCAGAAGAAGATAAATCGTTTTTGAATGATTTAAAAGCTTTTGGTATTGATATAAAAGTTTCTTAATGGGAGTTTGTTAGTTTATTGTGAAGTGGGAGTCCCATATAAGAAAATTTCATTTTTTCTCCCACTTTACTTACAATAAAAAATATAATATAATAGTGATATGATAACATACGATAATGCTTCTAAAGCCCAAAGAAAATGGATTGATGCAGTAATTACTATTTTTCCAAATATTGAGAAAACTGGAGTAATTTCAGCAGCAGAATGTTATTCTGCTCATATGAATTTATTAAAAAATCGTAAAGCAGATTCAGATAAAATAGGATATCCTAATTGGCTATTTAAAACCAATAAAATAAGTCCAGGAGTTTATTTTTTTCCTGCGAAAGGATTAAACCCTGAGAGTATAGTTAAAACGACTCCAGTGGGAGATTCTTCTGTAAGAGCAGAAGTATCAAAGACAGAAGAAGATAAACAATTTTTTAAAGATGTATTAACAAATGTATAAATTTAACGAAGATAAACTAATAAAAGAATTAAAAGAATATATTGACCAAACATATAAAGGTCATTATTCTAAAAAGAAATTTCAGTCAACAGAGTTCATCGTTGATTGTGGTCATGGTCTGGGATTTACACTAGGCAATGTTTTAAAATATGCTCAAAGGTATGGGCATAAAGATGGACAAAATCGTAAAGATCTTTTAAAGATTTTACACTATGCTCTTCTTGCTTTACATATACACGATCAAGGAGAAAAACTTAATAATGAAAAGGAGTGAGAATGAAACTAAGTAAAGAAACACTTGCGATTATGAAAAACTTCGCAGGTATTAATGCCAATCTAATGCTAAAGAATGGTAATAAAATATCAACAATATCACCAGCAAAAAGTGTAATGGCTGTAGCACAAATTTCAGAGAACTTGCCAATTAATGGTTCTGGAAATTTTGGTATATATGAATTAAACGATTTTCTATCAGCTTACACATTAATGGAAGATCCAGATTTAACATTTGCTGATAATTTCTGCATGATTTCTAAAGGTCATCAAAAAATTAAATTCTATTCGGCAGCAAGTGAAATGCTACTTGTTCCATCAAAAGAAAGTTTGCCTGTTTCTGATGATGTATCTTTTAATTTAAGAGCAGCAGATTTAGATATTATTTCAAAGTCAGCAGCAGTTTTAAAAGTAAGTGATATATCAATCGTATCAAAAGATGGTAAAGTAAGTGTTGAAGTTGCTGATAAAAAAGCACAACAAGCTGCAAAATCAGGACAATCAACAGCTAATACTTTTAATCTAGATATTGGTACATCAGATAAAGAGTTTAAAGTGAATATGAAAGTTGATAATTTACAAAAAATTGTACTTACAGATTATGTAGTGACAGTTGATAGCAAAAAACTATCTAAATTTTCAGCGACTAAAGGTTCGCTAGTATATTACATCGCAATCGAATCTGATTCTGTAATCGGCAAATAATCTAATGGGAGGAATACTCCCATTATACATCTATATTATATTATGATAAACACATCTGAAAATCAATTTGTTTGGGTTGAAAAGTATCGTCCTCGTACAATCAACGAATGTATCTTACCTAAAAATTTTAAACTTACATTAAAGTCTTTCATTAAAGGAGGACAGATACCACATTTTCTATTTTATGGTACAGCAGGTGTTGGTAAAACTACTGTCGCTCGTGCACTATGTGATGAAATTGGTGCTGAGTATATAATCATAAATGGTTCTGAAGAGGGTCGTATGATTGACACTCTAAGAGTAAAGATTAAAGGATTTGCTTCAACTGTATCTTTGACTGCAGCAAAAAAAGTAATTATTCTAGATGAAGCTGACTATATGACTCCGAATATAATGCAACCAGCTTTAAGAGCATTTATAGAAGAGTTTTCTTCTAATTGTAGATTTATACTTACTTGTAATTTTAAGAATAAAATTATTGATCCGATTAAATCAAGATGTTCTGTAGTTGACTTTAAAATACCAAATGATGAGAGAGCAGTTATTGCTACTGATTTTTTCAATAGAGTTGTTGAGATCCTGGAAAAAGAAAATATAAAATACGATAAGAAAGTAGTTGCTACTCTTATACAAAAGTTCTTTCCTGACTTTAGAAAAACATTAAACGAACTACAAAGATATTCGGTAGGTGGTACTATCGACACAGGAGTTCTTGTGGGGGTATCAGATGAGTCTTATACAAACTTATTTAAATATTTAAAGAATAAAGAGTGGGATAAAATGCGTGAGTGGATTGATCTTAATTCAGACATTGATACTACAAATTTATTCTCAGAGATATTTGAAAAATGCCATCCATCAATTGAAAAGAATTCAATACCAGAGTTGGTTTTAATACTAGCAGATTATCAATATAAGTCAGCTTTCGTAGCAGATGCGAATATCAATAAGATTGCTGCAATGACAGAGATAATGAAAAAATGTCAGTGGAAGTAAAAAAGTATAAAACAAACCCATTTAAGTTCGTCACAGCTATCAATTACAGTAAAGAAAACCTACACGAAACAGAGACTTTCGAAGAAGATTATTTGCCTTATATTATTAATAGATCTCTCTCTATGTTTCCAGATACAGTCCAAATAGCTAATGAAATCAACATTTTGCACTATGTTCCAAAGAAGTGGCAATTTCTGTTTTACCTAAATATAGTCGCTAAGAAGAAAAGATATTCGAATAAAAAGTGGGCAAAAAAATCTAAAGATTCTAATGAACCTTTTATTATGGAATATTATAACGTTTCTGCTCAAAAAGCAAAAGAGATATTATCCCTTTTAAAACCAGAGCAGATTGAAATTATTAAATCAAAATTTTATAAAGGTGGCATACAATGAGTGAAGTTGAAAATAAACAAGAATCATTAGAGACTGTAAAAGAAGATTCAAATAAGTCTGTTCCATATGCATGGAGTCCAGACAAAATGTTAGAAGTTTTTCTGATCGAACCAGATAACTTTTTAAAAATTAGAGAAACATTAACACGTATCGGTATCGCAAGTCGTACTGATAAAAAACTATATCAATCTTGTCATATATTACATAAACAAGGAAGATATTTTATCGTTCATTTTAAAGAATTATTCTCTTTAGATGGAAAAGAATCTAATATTACTACAAACGATATTGAAAGAAGAAATACAATAGCTGTATTATTGGCTGATTGGGGATTATTAAAAATTAAAGATCTTGCCCAAATTTCATCCAAAGCTTCTTTAAGTCAAATCAAAGTTTTAGCACATAAAGACAAAGCAGGTTGGGAACTTGTGGCTAAATATAATATTGGAAAAAGAGCAAAATAAATGTTCTATATTTGGCATACTTTATTAATAGTTGCTTTTATAGCTATGGCATTCTTTATGGGTCTTATTTTAGGTAAGAAAATGGACTCAAAGACACGAAATTTAAGCTTATTGAATAAAAAAAAAGATAATAAATTCAATAACTTGAATAAATAATATTGTATAGGTACTAGTAATTTTAAAAATAATACCTATATAAT